>Ga0228710_1010662_pt1 | contig 12179 bp, 4 predicted proteins | sample MedpolnodulmetaG_FD_177995 | JGI IMG/M metagenome (GOLD analysis project Ga0228710, IMG submission 177995) | Root nodule microbial communities from Medicago polymorpha collected in Santa Monica, California, United States - pink nodules | ecosystem: Host-associated > Plants > Roots > Nodule...
AAGCCATAAATGATAGTAATTGGAATTTAATTTTTAAAACTGAAATAATGATAGTAATTGGTATTTAATTTTTAAAACTGAAATAATTATGTTTATTATCATATTCATATGTTTATGATTTAAATTGTCACTTTTCTTATGCATTTCATTTTGTCATCACATGTGTATTGTTTCATTTCACCATTCTAAAATGTATGTATAGGAGATTTTGTTTTATTTTTGTTATGGAAATTTTGTTCAGTTCTGTATCAATGGAAACCATGATTCCATAGGGCACACATAGCTTTGATGCCTTTGACCGCCATGACCGTTATATACCAAAATAAATCATATATATTTTTATTTTTTTTTGGTACAAGAAATCATATATTTAACATCTAAACAAATTAATCTTTTCTGCCCCCTTTACAAATTATTTTTACAATCTTCAATAGTAGTATTGCAATAAATAATATGCTTATATATCATTGACTTATTAACTGTCCAAACATGATGATTGTTTGCAAAATGAAAGAGAAACCCGACCACACGAGATTCTTACTTTCTTGAATTCTTGTACTCTTGATTATGGCTTCTTGAAAGTGAACATTATAGTAGGTGATTACTTTTGTAATGTCAAGGCTTAATTAACTAAATTGATCATTTGATTAGTCCTAAGTGATTGGTATTATAGCCATTTAGCTAGGGGGTTGGTACATTACAAAGAAAAGCCAAAGGATTGACGGAACACTACCACCTAATTATATTAAATATTAATTAATTGTACTCATTTAGACCAAGAATTGTTTAATTTTTTTCACTTGTCTTTTTGCCCTCGTCTTTCTTCCTTTATCCTTATTCTCCTATTTTTAGTTTCTGCGGAGTGTGCTTTAGTACTGTACTACAAAAAGAAGTATCTATAGGATTTCTGATACAGGCTTTCACTTTAGATTTTATTTTGGTTCGAAAATTTTCCACTTACCTATTAGATTTTTCTTCTTTCATATTACCCTGTGCTTTTCAGAACACTGCAACGTTCAGCAGTAATGGTTGTTGACCCCATATAGTACGTATAAAAATAAGATATGATGTACACAAATAATGCCAACCACGAGGAAATTGAATTTACGGAAGTTAGGGCCGACCTTTGGGGAGTGCAAGAAGCTCTATCGAAATGGGTCTCTAAAAACAATGGGTCTCAAAAAAAATTATAATACCTACCCCCTCTTAAATTAAAAAAATTACATGTTATTATTAGACTCTAGTTCTACTTTATGAACATAAATTAGATGCTATCAAACCACCATCAATTTGTATAATCACTTAATCACTTAATCAGTCAATTTGAAAAGCTATTTCATCGAAAGAATCACAACAATTATTTCTTTTTCGCATAAACCATTCGTTTTTCCCTTTCCTACGACGTATGTCTGACATTCCAAATGACACCGATATGTAAATTTCACCTCTCTTTCACTTAATTTTATTTTGTTTCGTTTCATGTTTAAAAGTTCTTTTGATTCTGATTTTTTAATAAAGTTCAACTACATAAAAAAATTGCGTTTTTATTTTACTGGGGTCTATTTTAAAAATAAAACCGAGTATCCTATTTCATAGGAACCACCCTGATAGTAGCTATAAAACGAGTGTACGTAATTCTTTTTTTCGTTTAAAAATAATTGAGTTAATTGATCATTTGAGACGGATGAAGTATTACTTAGGAAATTTATCGTGTAACGCTACGCTTATCTCTTTAACTTTTACATTTAGAGGAACTGTTTATTTTGATTTCATATATAAAACAAAACATTTCAAATTTTTTGGAATTCTCTTAATGGAAATGCAAAAGTAAATAAGCTTTCAATTGCTTATACTTTTATGAAACTTTTTGGATTTCAGCTCCTCTTGTTTGTTAGAGGCGACAAGAAGTAGACCTTTTATTATTTCCTTTCCCCTTTTTAAATCAAAACAAAATACATAGCGGAGACGTGGATATCCAAACTTATAGTCTTGTCATATATTTTATTTTTCAGGAACGTTAATCATATAATTCATGATATTAGCTCTAGGTGTCTTTTTGGACACCTATATCAACCAAACAAAGTATCCAAAGATACCTTTAAGTTTGTAAACCATTTTTTTTATATATTTATTAATTTTTTGATAGGATATATTAACAAAAATAGGAGAGAATATATCAATTAATTTATTAATAGGCCAAGAATATCTAATATTACATTCTCTCATTCGGTTTCAACCCTTTTTCAACGATCCGGTAATTGGTGTCCAGATTCAACTATGAAACATATTTAGAAATTTAAAATAATGAACATTATCGATGTGCAATTTTCAGCTCAAACAGTAGAGTGGATATACTACATTAGTTATGTGGTCCTTCAAATGTATATTGTGTATGTATCAGAGGATCTACAATCTAGTGGTCCAGTGCATGACACTCTTTACTTGTTTCTATTGGTGAAGTGTAATATTCTTCTTCTTGAAAGAGCCCTTGTGATCTTGACCCACTCTATAGATTATTGTGGATTCATTGCTACACATAATTGAGCAGCAGCAGCAACACACAGGTACATGGGGACCAATCTGTTAATTTTAGTAAATAGAATGTGTTTTTTAACCCTATATCTAAGTACCATTTTATTACATGCAAAAGATGCTTACATATAGGGACAGGACAGATGGAGTAATATCTAACTCACTTATATGTGAAGTTTTTCCCGATCTTCTTAGGGTGCAACAATGATATTAGAGTCGAGGTTCAGTTTGATGGAAATATTGATTAACAACGTTGTAAAAATCCAGCCTTTTTGGCGGAACTCATTTTAGTTGGTTATATCAAACAATTTATTATACTATAGAATTGAGAAACCAAAGCAAATAAATTATTGAGTACAGTACATTATATTATACAATACTAATCCAAAGTTGATGTTGACCTCCCTATTTCTTACTTTGTAGGTACGTAATTCAAAATTAACAACTCTGAAACGTGGGATGGGGACTTTTGTCTCATAGTCAGCCCTGTCCCTCACGAGAATCCTTCGTTTCTTGCCCCCATATTCTTTCTCCTCGTTATACTCGATTTTCTTTTCTCAAATTGCACCACTCTTACAATCTACGAGGTTTTAATAACCATTTTTTTCCTTACCACTCTTATGTTATGTGTATATATAACACACCAAACTTTTATCATTTGCATAAAATAGAAATAACTATAATCAAATTTATTGTTATTAATATGATCCCTCCGTCCTTTAATGTAGGCACCATTGACTTTTTCACATTTCTTAAGAAAAATCGTCAGTGTAATTAATGTGTCTGTTTTAAGTGTTAATATTACGAAACTGTTATTTGTTTGTATGTGTATTAAATTTAATTTTTCATATTTCAAGACAAGATAGTAGTATTAATTAGGGATATGTTTAGGAAAAGAAAATAATAAATGCATCTAGTAATTTGAAAAAGAGTTTACATTTAAAGACAAAAATAAAATCAAATGGGTGCTACATGGAGGATGAAGTATCTTGTATCTTTCTTTTTTTTCATAATACGCTAGTACTATTTGTTTTATTTGATGATTTGGCATAATCACATAAAAGTGTCTGACTTTCTGATTTCTGATCGTCAATTGGAGACCCCACATTGGAGCACAAATGGACAATATGGTCACGTGACCCATTTATTTGAAGCCAAAAACACATTCAATGTGATGAGGTACACGCAATGAATTGCATATACATTAATCCTAAACAAGATTTGGGTGTTAGAAGGTCAATTCCAATTCCATTCCTAAACTTTCTTTGGATTCCATTTACAACGTTGAAAAACGTCATTTCTTTCCATCTGAGGTGAAAACTTTTGTAATGTCAATGAGTAGGGTGGCAATGGCATCGTACTCCTGGGAGTTGGGACAATGCCCTTCCATGTTCCAACTTCGAAAGTAACACTGTTTTGGTTCAATCTTGGAGGGTTTCTTAATAAATGATGTAGAGGTCGTAAAAATAAAATAAATGATGTTTGGACATAAATAAATTGGTACTATCAAATACGTCGTTAAATGATGTTTGAACCGTGACTTGAGATATAAGTTTATGTAATCTGCACAAGTTAAATAGTTATGCATCATGTATAATCGTCCTTTTCACCGTTTGATTAATAAATATCATCATATTTCATTTGAGCTAACGAAAATATTTATTATTAACGGTGGAAACTATGATGCATTCATCTCACTTGTGCGTAATAAAACTAGACTAAAATATAATCCTTTGATAAAACACATTAAAATATAGACATTGATGTATTTTTTTTGTTTTTTTATTAGTTTCAACCATCAAATGTAAATTTATTCGATGTATGTTATACACTAAATTTGGGTGCATCCAAGCTAGAAATTGAAACTTTGTTCTCCAAGTTGTAAAATAGCTTTCACTTGCATGGTTATTAAAGTCCAAATATGTATTTTTTCAAAAAAAGTAGAAATATATACTAATATATTTATTAGTGAAAACAAAATGAACAAAACTAACATTATATTTTCTATCAACAAAAAAAAAAAACTAACATTACATTGATTGTAAATTAGACTAGTAACTTGAAATGGCTAAGGTAGGTGTTCCAATATAAATTTCTCATGGTCTAAAAGTATAGTTTTTTCATTTTTAAAGATCAATTTGGGCATCAAGTTTTTTTCTTTCTCAATTATCAAGTCTAGTTCAAGTGATTAGTACATAAACCATAATGTGTGAATGTTGTAAACTTTTGGATTTTTAGATATTGAATTCCATTTCTATCCATAATTCTTTTTGTTCTCAAGATCAAAATTGAGAATTCACTTGAAAAGTCAAAATGGACAAAATAAAACAAGGGTGGGGTAGAAAGTTGAAACTTGAAACTAAGCACCAATCAAGGGTCATGCCTTATGGCTTATGGCATCTACCAAAAGGTGAAAACACAAACGCAATACAATGCATTTATAAAAACAACAGTCTTTCATAAACCTATATCAACATAATTCTTTATGGCTATGATGACCTATTTCACGTAAATGTAACCTTATTTTACTTTCCAGCACATCAATATCTAGCAGTAATAATATCTGTTCTGAAACACACTCATATATAGTACAACAAAAACTAAACTAGTTTTCATTCAAACACACTTAAGTTTAACAATGGCTACTACTACATTCTGTATATTCCTATTCCTTCTTTCTCTAACCTTCCAAATCTTCAACTTCACTTCATCTTCATCAGAAGTTGATACCCTTCTTGCTTTCAAATCCACCATTCAAGACTCAAAAAAAGCTTTATCAACTTGGTCAAACACTTCATCAAACCACTTCTGTAACTGGACTGGAATATCTTGTTCTTCTACTACACCTTCTGATTCACTCTCAGTAACTTCTGTTAATCTTCAAAGCTTAAACCTATCTGGTGATATATCATCTTCTATATGTGACCTTCCTAATCTTTCTTATCTCAACCTTGCTAATAACATCTTTAACCAACCTATCCCACTTCATCTTTCTCAATGTAGTTCATTGAAAAGTTTGAATCTAAGTAATAATCTTATTTGGGGTACTATCCCTTCTCAGATTTCTCAGTTTGTTTCTTTGTCAGTGCTTGATTTGAGTAGAAACCATATAGAAGGAAATATTCCAGATAGTTTAGGTTCATTGAAGAATCTTGAAGTGCTTAATATGGGAAGTAACTTGCTTTCAGGTGATGTACCTAAAGTTTTTGGTAACTTGACTAAGCTAGAAGTTCTTGATTTGTCTATGAATCCTTACTTGGTGAGTGAGATTCCAGAAGATGTTGGTGAGCTTGGAAATCTAAAGCAACTTTTGTTGCAGGGTTCTTCTTTTCAAGGTGAAGTTCCCGAGTCTTTGAAGGGTTTGATTAGTTTAACTCATTTAGATCTCTCTGAAAATAATCTAACTGGTAAGGTTCCAAAGACGCTTGTAAGTTCTCTCATGAACTTGGTTTCTTTTGATGTTTCACAAAACAAGCTTTTAGGTTCATTTCCAAATGGTTTATGTAAAGGAAAAGGGCTTATAAATCTAAGTCTTCATACAAACAGATTCACTGGTTTAATACCTAACTCAACTAGTGAATGTAAGAGTCTTGAGAGATTCCAAGTTCAGAACAATGATTTCTCTGGTGATTTCCCTATTGTATTATTTTCACTTCCTAAAATTAAGCTCATTAGAGGTGAAAACAATAGATTCACAGGACAATTACCCGAGTCAATCTCAGAAGCTGTTCAGTTAGAGCAAGTTCAGCTTGATAATAATCTTTTTGATGGTAAAATTCCTTCAGGTCTTGGCTTTGTTAAAAGCTTATACAGATTTTCTGCTTCTCTAAATCATTTCTATGGTGAACTTCCACCTAATTTTTGTGACTCACCAGTTATGAGTATAGTGAATCTCTCACACAATTCTCTTTCTGGTTCTATCCCTCAGCTGAAAAAATGTAGAAAACTAGTTTCACTTTCTTTAGCTGATAACAGTTTAACAGGAGAAATTCCTAATTCTCTTGCTGAACTACCTGTGCTCACTTACCTTGATCTTTCTGATAATAATCTCACTGGTTCAATCCCACAAAGTCTTCAAAACTTGAAACTTGCTCTTTTCAATGTGTCATTCAATCAGTTATCAGGTAAAGTACCATACTCTTTGATTTCCGGTCTTCCCGCATCCTTTTTGGAAGGAAATATTGGTCTTTGTGGTCCTGGATTGCCGAATTCATGTTCTGATGATGGAAAGCCAATACACCATACTGCTTCTGGTTTAACAACCTTAACATGTGCTCTGATCTCTCTAGCATTTGTTGCTGGAACTGTTCTTGTTGCCAGTGGATTTATATTGTATAGGAGATCTTGCAAAGGGAATGAAGATGCGGTTTGGCGTTCGGTGTTTTTCTATCCACTTAGAATTACTGAGCATGATCTTGTTATAGGGATGAATGAGAAAAGTTCAATAGGAAATGGAGATTTTGGTAATGTTTATGTTGTGAGTTTACCCAGTGGTGATTTAGTATCTGTGAAGAAGTTGGTTAAATTTGGAAACCAGTCTTCAAAGAGTTTGAAAGTTGAGGTCAAAACATTGGCTAAAATTAGGCATAAGAATGTTGCCAAGATTCTTGGGTTCTGTCATTCTGATGAGTCAGTTTTTCTCATCTATGAGTACTTGCATGGTGGAAGCTTAGGGGATTTGATTTGTAGTCAAAACTTTCAGTTGCATTGGGGAGTTAGATTAAAGATTGCTATTGGAGTTGCTCAAGGACTTGCTTATCTTCACAAGGACTATGTACCACACTTGGTTCATAGAAATCTCAAGTCAAAGAACATTCTGTTGGATGTTAACTTTGAGCCAAAATTGACACATTTTGCTCTTGATAGGATTGTTGGAGAAGCTGCATTTCAATCAACTTTGGATTCTGAAGCTGCATCTTCTTGTTACATTGCTCCAGGTATGATAAGTAATTATTAATAACGGTGGCACTAATGGTCATTTTAGTAATTGTATTGTTTGTTGCATTGCAGAATATGGTTACAATAAGAAAGCAAGTGAACAATTGGATGTATACAGCTTTGGTGTTGTATTACTAGAGCTAGTTTGTGGAAGACAAGCAGATCAAAAAGATTCAAGTGACTCCTCACTTGACATAGTGAAATGGGTTAGAAGAAAAGTGAACATTACCAATGGGGTGCAACAAGTTCTTGACACTAGAATATCAAATACTTGTCACCAAGAAATGATTGGTGCTTTAGATATTGCACTACGTTGCACTTCTGTGGTACCTGAGAAAAGGCCATCAATGTTAGAGGTTGTTAGAGGTCTTCAGTCCCTTGAGTCAAGGACTTGTGTTGCAAATTTGCAGGGTGCAAATGATGAACCCTCCATTCCAGTTTGAAAATGAAACACCAAGACTTTTATGTTTTTCTTTTGAGTATTTGGATGTAAATTTTCAGTTTATATGTCACAATCTTTTTATATTTTTTAAAATGATGATTTAAGATATAGAATGGCTTGGTAAATCACATTGTGAACGAAACTTTTCTTTCCATGACTGGAATGATTGAGTTTAGGTTGCTAGTGTCATAATCTATAAATTAGTTTCTTTTTAGTAAAAAAGTAATTTTTATGTAAGATTTATCACTTATTGCAATTAATACTTTTAATTACCAGTATTAATTTGGGTGCGAATATTCGTAAACTTGAACCTAGCAAATTAAACTTATTGGAATTGATATTTTTTTCCTTTATAGATTTTGTCATCATGAACATATATTTTACGTACTACTAGTGATAAATAACTTAACAAGAGAGAAGATGCTACCATAGGTCATGATGAGTTGGTAGAATTTTTTTCATTTCTGCCTTAGTTTTTGCCAAAAATTCCAAAACTGCCCTACTTTTTTAAAAAATTGCAGAAATACCTTACTTTTTTACTGACTTTCTGGTACCCCTCCACTTGGAGTTGCGGGGTACTCTAAAAAGTGACGAAATTTTGTCCTTATTATACCCCGCAACTTAGACTTGCGGGGTATTTTTCTATTTTTTTTCGAAAATTTTAAATACCCCTTTACTTGGAGTTGCGGGGTATTTTTGCATTTTTTTTTTAAATTTTAAATACCCCTCTACTTGGAGTTGCAGGGTATAATAAAGACAAAATTTGTGCATTGGTTTCCGTTTTTGCATGCATAATATATAAAATTTGTGCAAAAACGGAAACCAATGCACAAATTTTGTCCTTATTATACCTCGCAACTCCAAGTAGAGGGGTATTTAAAATTTTCGAAAAAAAATAGAAAAATACCCCGCAAGTCCAAGTTGCGGGGTATAATAAGGACAAAATTTCGTCACTTTTTAGGATACCCCGCAACTCCAAGTGGAGGGGTACCAGAAAGTTAGAAAAAGTAGGGTATATCTGCAATTTTTTGAAAAAATATGGCAGTTTTGGAATTTTTCGCAAAAACTAGGGCAGAAACAAAAAAATTTCTGAGTTGGTATGGTGAATATGAAACTTCATGGATCTGATGCACAAGTTGTACCAGGATTAGAATTTAGAGTCATGAAATTTCATGTCCATTACACTAGCAAGAAAAGAACATATCCAAGACTACTTGGTATCAATATACCAAAACTTCTGTCTAACAAAATACAAGTCCCCTAGATTAACAAATCACATACTGATTAAAAATGAGTATTTTTGTCAAACTTAAAGACTTTATGCCTTTTTTTAATGAAAGGCAAAATGTTTTTTTTCTTTCCTTTAAGTTTGACCAAAATATTGGGTTGGTCTTTTAAGTTTTTAAAAATTCAAATAGGTTCTTTAAGTTTGACCACATAGTATTAGAATTAATTAATTTAATTTAAAATGTATATTTTATCGGATACTTATAAGATACTCGACAGATACACACAAATAGTTATTTGATACTTCACGAAGACGTATCCTGGAACAAATGAAAGGTAAAAAAGCGAGATTGTGTTGCGAAAATTCAACGGAGATGTATATGATTCAATTTAAAATATGAACCACTACAATTGTTTTTCGAACAATCAATTAAAAATTATATTTTTGGTGGATGAAAGTAATGAGAGAGAGGAGATTCAATCAATCAACATTAAACAAATTTTGTTTTGAGTTATTTTATTGATACATTCGTTTATATAATTTGTTTCTAGTTCTTTTATTGATGCATTCATTGATATCTTTTTTTTAGCAAACATTCGTTAACATATAAATAAAAAATAGAATTCAATTTATAAGAAAACTTTACATTTTTTTATCTTGATCACATATATTATTTTTTGTAAATTGTGACTTTTATGATTATATAGTATTGAAGAGTAATCAATACTTATTTTGTTCAAGTATTTAAATATTTTATTAATGTATCTTAACCATATTGTATCCTAAACTATATAAAATTTCACATATCCCGTACTCATATCGTATCGTACCTTATCACATCCGGCTACGTATCTAGGTCGGTGATACGAAGTTGGACAGCAGGTGAGTATAGAAAAGGGTTAAATATGTTTTTGGTCCCTATAAATATACTAACTTTTCGTTTTAGTCCCTCTAAAAATTTTCTTCAACTTTTAGTCCCTAAAATTTTTTCCATCTTCACTTTTGGTCCTTCCTATAAAGTAAACTCATATGTAGAATTCATATTTTTGAATAAAATTTTGTAGAAAAATTCATAATATTATAAGAATCTCTCCTAAAAAAATTTAGAATTTTTTAACAAAACATGAATTTAATATAAATTTTTATATTTTTTATTGTTAAAAATTCATATTAAATTTATGTTTTGTCAGAAAATTCTAATTTTTTTTAAAAATATTTTTATAATATTTTACACATTTGTGCACAATTTCATTAAAAAAAATACTAAAATGTAAAAAAAAAAAAGAAGGTGTTTTCACTTAAAAAAACCAAAAGCGAGAGGGTATAAGGAAGTCCACAGTACGTTTTAGGGCAACAGTCTTCTTAAGCAGAGCAGTGGTTATCTTCCTCAACTCAACAACTCTCTTCCATTCACCATGGCCGATGATGACTACGAAGATATCGACATGGGGTTCTTTCTCTTTCCCTCTCTCTCTAGCATAATTCATTAATTAGGGTTTGTATAAATCGAAACATTTCTCATGATTAAAACGACGCAGGTACGAGGAGGAGCCACCAGAGCCTGAAATTGAGGTACCAGACTTCTTATTATTATTCTCTTTTTTTTCTTTAACTAGGGTTTATTGAATTATTGATGATTGATGCATGTGCAGGAAGGTGCAGAGGAGGAGGATCCCGATAACAAGAATGATGACCTAGATGCTGAAGGAGAGCCGATTGAAACTGAGGAAAAGGAAGATGCTGCACCTGTTGAGCGTCCCAGAAGAACTTCCAAATATATGACTAAGTATGAGCGTGCTAGGATTCTCGGTACCCGCGCTCTTCAAATCAGGTTTACAGCTTAATCTATGTATGATTTTGCTTATTGATTATTTGTGTTGATATGTTTCAAAATGAAAAAATGCAAAGCAAATTCGAAGATTGAGTTTTTCAGATGAAATTAGCCTAAGAAAGTATGTGTGTCTCATGTAAAACATACAATTTAATTAAACTGCACCCTTATGAAAGGCCTCTGTCTTAACAGTGAGGTGCAAAAAGCACCGCACCTTCACGACAAAGTGGTATCCCGTGGATTTCAGTTGAACCATGTTAGCTATGGAATCTTGATCAATGTGTTATGTAAAATGGGACAAGCACGAGCTTCCCTCCTGTTTGTCCTGTCTTACATAATCCATTGATCAAGCTAACCAAAAGGCAAGCAAGGGCAATGTGTATCCCTAACCACCCAAACATATAGAACCACTGATGGCCAGCCTCTTTCACTTCCTTACTCTATTTAGAACATAAAATCAAATTGAATTGAACTATGTTAACATGGGTCTGCATATACTTATTTAATGGGAACTCTACTAACAGTATTCTTGTATTTCCTCCACAAATTTTCGTTGGATGTCTAAGAACAAATTTGTCAACCATCCTGAGTTTGTCTCTAGGTTGTGAAATGATGGGGAGAGAGAGACACTTGTTAAGAACATTTTCTCCAACTTAAAAGTTGTCAACTCCGCGTGCTTGGTTCTTTTGCGGAGGATTGCATTAAGAGACAACGAAACTGCTCAAGTTGTCAAACAAAATTTGAGGAGTGCTGAATGGAATCTGAGGTTCCGTGAACATAGACTACAGCCACAGGATTTCAGCTTCTGTGTTCTTCCTCTTGATTACAAACCACTGAAGTTTGCTTCATGGATATAGACTTTCTGACATCTGAGTCAGATGCCTAGTCTGCATCACATAAATCCAGAATAGATGTTGGTTCTGTCAGGTTTTCCGTTCTGTAGGAGTGAACCATGGTCCATGAGTGATAGTGCCTCTAAGATACCGAGTATCCATTTTTACACCTTCCTAATGCTCCTTCATTGGATGTTACATAAATCGACAAGCTTTTTGGATAACAAAATAGGTTTCAGGCCTTGTAAGGTCCATATTGCAATGCCCCAAACAACTTATCGATAGAGCAGGATCCTGCTTAGAGTTTGCACCTTACTTCAATAAAAGTTGCAATAACTGCCAACTTAACCTAGCTGCCATGCTTGTTGAAATCCC
>Ga0228710_1010663_pt1 | contig 12178 bp, 5 predicted proteins | sample MedpolnodulmetaG_FD_177995 | JGI IMG/M metagenome (GOLD analysis project Ga0228710, IMG submission 177995) | Root nodule microbial communities from Medicago polymorpha collected in Santa Monica, California, United States - pink nodules | ecosystem: Host-associated > Plants > Roots > Nodule...
ATATAAAATATATTAAAATATATATATATATATATATATATATATATATATATATATATATATCAATATATTTGAGTTTCGCATTTATTATAAATTCATGTACTTTACGTGTAATGTGTTGCATAATGTGCAAAATTTGACGAATTTCAAACAATTGTGAAACGTTAACGCATTATCGGTTTTGTATAATGTTACCGATTAATTGATAAACTATAAAATGTTGAATTGTTGGATGTTGTTGTTTCGGTTTGATTTCATGCGGAATTGTCGTTTGAAATTACAAGTACAAACAAGCCAAAATGGCTGGAAAAATCAATGCAGACTGCACTGGTTCTGTTTACTGGTGTGAACGGTAGTTAACTGTCGTTGGTTCCTTGGGCGGCAGTTAACTGTCGTTGAGGGCTTTTAGGTAATTTTAATGGGTCATTGTGAACTTTTCATTGTCAGAAAAACAATCTTCCTTTATTAAAGGTCAAATTATTCAAGAAAACTCGAATTTGATTCTTAGATTGAACAATTCTTTAGTTTACCAAACTTTACATACCCCTCAACTGAGGTGGCATTTAGGGTGGGAAGGGGAAAGAGTTTCCCACTATGGGAAAGTGATTTTTGATCATTAGATTAAATGAATAACATAATTTTATAATAGGCTTTCAGCACTAGATTTATTTTTTTTTTCACACTATCTCCCACCACCATTCTCTCTCCTCCATCCCCCTCACCTACCACCACCGTCCCAACAGGCAACAGCATCCCTAACCAGCAACAATGATCTTATGCAAGGCAATGAAACAATTACAGAAAAAGAAAAAAAAAAACTCATTTGTCTTATTAAAAAAAAATCTGGGTTTGAAGTGAACTCTAGAACATTGCTGGAAAAAAACTCACGAACAATATTTTGAATAAGCTATAAATTTTTTGAGGTTTTATTTAAAAAAAATCCAGAACAGTATAAAATAGAAAAAAAATGTAAGAATGAATGAAAGGAATGTAAGAATGAATGAAAGGTTAAAACTCCTGCAATGGAAAGAGTAGCCTCATAATTGCATTTCATCTCTTTAGTTCTTCACTCATATCCAACATTAATCCTCCACATAAAAAAAAAAAAAAAATTGGTAACTTCTGTTCATTTTCGTTTTCCCATTTATGTTAATTAATCAATGGTTTTCAGAAATTTAACAGTTAATTTTGTGCATAATTTAAAGGAATCAATTGTAAAAGGGTCTGGGTCTGCAGAAATAGTTTAAAGATTGCAGGGCTCCATTCAAGAGAGACTTGAATTGAACATTCAATAGAAGTTGAATGTAAATTTATCCACAGTAAATGTGAATCAAAACTTCCAGATCTGAAAAATCAATATTGATGAGGTAGAATAGAAGACGACATGAAAGACGAAAAATAATAGTGTTCACAACACAACCTATGATAAAATCGGTACTCCTCTCTAATCTAATGGTCAAAAAACATTTTTCCATGGTGGGAAACTCTTTCCGCTTCCCACCCTCAACTGAACAATGGATTATCATGGTAAATTTTTCTAAAAATCAGAAGGTTAACACGAGTGTTTTTATTCACTCAAAACTAAAAACTATAGTAATTGAGACATCAATATATTTTGAAAAATTGAAAGGATATGTACTTGTTGCTGTCATACAATAGTACCGTTTGATATTTGGCACATGCCCATCATTGAGTTGTGTGAATAGTGGGCTGTTCTGGTTAATGATGTAAGCTTCACAAAGTTTCTTTGTCTAAAAATTCATTCAAAACAATTGAGTCAAAACAGATGCTCATATACACTATCCTATTTTAACCAAAAATTCTAAAAGACACTTCAATTATTACTGAACAAAACCTCATAAATGTTAGACCTCACATTTTATATGGTCCCAACCAGCTCCTAACCGAAAGTCATACACACAATTTAAATCGTACACTATTCAGTTTACAGTTACACGATACTAGAGACAACAATAAAATGTTAGGTTACTTCACTATTTTGGACCTGAAATACTATACTCCATTTTCATCTAAATTGCCATGTGATTGTGTCAAAAATGTGACTAGTTTAAAATTTTCAGCTATATGGACCTAAAAGTGGATACATAAACATGCACAGAACTACTATAATAGTTTTAATCAATACAATGCATCTCTGTGGAACACAAAAGAGTACACATATAAATTTAATACACAAGCACTCTGAGTAGGTCATTGCCACTTTAAAATACAAATTACACAAATAGAATAATAATTTCTCAGTTTCCTGAAATCCAAAGTTATTAATACAACAAAAGCACAAAACCAGCACACATGGTTCTCCTCTCATCAATGCTGCAATACACCCTGCAAACAAAGTGGTGATTTATATCTAAATTGAGTGAACTGTGAAGCAATAACAAAAATGGCGCATGACGTAGGAAGGATCAAAGATAGCTTACTTTGGTACGGTTACTCTCAACCGCCGCTAATGTGTGTGTCGTCTGTTAATGAAAATCCGAAGAGTCTGCAGCCAGTTTTACAAGAAACCATATCTTGATTGTCTCTCATCGCTGACACTGCTGAATCACGAGACCTTGAACCATCCAACAGATTATTATTATGAAAATCATGCACACCAAAAGAATTTGGGCCTTCCAGAGCTAGTCCACTAGATAAAATAGGCTTGTCAGATAGGGAAGACGCAAACATTCCACTTTTTGCTTCAGATATGTATGAACCCTGATTGAGATTAATATTATCATAACGAGAGTTTGAAACTGGATTAACAGCCTGCTGGAACATTAACACAGATGATGGAGACGAAACTTGTCCAGATGTAACAGATGCATGCAAATGTGAAGCAGCGTCATGCATCTGTGCAGGCCACCCATTTCTGGAGCCGAGCATTGGATAACCATCATAACGTCCAGCACAACCACTTCCACGGGCCTCGTCAAACGATGCTCGTCCGTAGGGTGGGCACGGAAGAATTTCTTGACCTTGCAAGACCTTTTGGAATCTGAAAGATTCACCAAAGCCTATGCCATTACAGGGAAAATCAGAAGCCGCTGGCTGCATTCTGATATTTCCTGTTGCAGCAATCCCGGAACAGTTTGAACCGGGATAGCACCTCCCTAGCTCATATAACCGGGGACTCTGAGCATTAATACTGTCATAGGGAGTATTCATGCCCATAATTTCTTGACCTTGCAAGACCTTTCGGAATCTTAATGATTCCCCAAAGTCTGACGCTCCAATCCCATCTGTCAAAGAAACGAATTGTGTCAATAATGTCGCATGAGGATGAGGTAAGATGGACCATATAAATTAAATTTGAAAAAAAATTCAGGAAATTACTGGGAACTGGAAATTCTAGCTTTGATGAAGTGAATCCAATCCTGGTCCTCTTCAAACTAGCTGCCATCAGGTTACTGGAAGTGGAAGCAGAACCAGATGGCTCGATTTCCCACGGGGAAACCCTATTATTATGCCTCGATGCTTCTATATCATCCCACCTTACCTGTAAGGATGAGAAAGAACACATAGGTCACTAGCTATAATACTATAGATATATGCCACTACCAGCTTGTACAAGAGTAGAAATGATCCTTCATAGCCATTAATTAGGTTTGGAAGACCAGTCAACTATAGCTGAAACTCCTATAATATGTGCTGGGTTTCAATTACTTTATGTCCAAAGTCAATTTTTCTTTATTCTACTCCTAAGCAAGAACGAAAAAGTAAAAACTTAGTCTATATGTTCATATTTGTGTCAAAAATAACATTCTCACCACAATCATGGGGCAGCAGCACATTAGAGGGGAGGGGGTATATCCTCATATTTAGCTAGCTTATTTAAATTTTAATAAATATAAGGAACACATCTACGGAAGCTCTTCTATGCTTTAAGACAGAAATCTCCTAATACAATTTCATGAAGATAAACATTAAACAAATACACGTTAAATTTAGAAAGACCACAGCTCCATACCAATAGGCATTTCCATTTTGATCCAGGCCATCTAACAGGATCCACATCACTTATTCCAGCAATTAATCCAGTGAATCTGCCTCATCAGGATTACAGGATATCAGTTATAGATAGGTCATTTGTATGTAACAAGAACACGTATGACAATCAACAAACCTTCGCTCTGCAGCATCTTCAGTTTCAAAACGCATCCTGAACCTCATTCCAGCAGAATAAGAACAATCAAGGCTCTTCAAGAACTTGTTGACAGGTATGATGAATTCTGAAGAACTGACCCTAAAAAGAAAAGGTGAAACATAATAAGACATATATTACACACCGCACTGAGCAACAATGAAAAGAAAAGGAGGGTCTAACTCTAAAGCAGTAATATTAAAATTAAAAAATACCTTGGATTATAGCAAACACTAAATGCAGATCTTTTAGATAAAGCATTCACAACATCCATGAGAGAGCCAGGATCCAGTTGCATACCAGAGGGACCTCCAAAGGAACCAGAACTTTTCAATTGCACCGCCCTTCGAATCCCTAGTCTCAGTTCTCCATCCTCACCCCTGATATATCAATAATAAAATCTTAGTCATGGTTAGAAAAACTAATTCATAATAATAGATAGAATTCAGGTCATGATACCTAAGAAACAACACAGCATCGCCGGACACAAGCTTCTTCTTATTAACAAATGCACTCCACCCAGTTGTGAGCAAATGCCTCCTTGGCTGCCCTGCTCCAACGAACACAGGAAAAAATCAAACCCCTAAGCATTCAAAGGCTCAACTGGCAATGTACTATAATGTAAAGTGATATAAGTGACATACCCCTGTATATATGTCGGAACCTCCACTCTGAGCCATGCAGATCCTTCGCTACAAGCTCTTGTGAAGGTCTCTGCTGGCTGTAATCCTAAAGTAATATAAAAGTGGATTCAAATTCATAATGCTACCAAAGGAATATCTTATTATACTTCCAAGAAATTTGAAACCAAGACAGAGAGCACAATTTGAACTCGGGTAAGGTCACCACGTTTCAAAACATTTATAAGATTATACTCAAATGCAACACAGCAAAAAAAGATAAATCAAATAAAAATAGTCAATGAAAAACTAGAGCAAGGTTATTTAGACCGAAAAATACTAATGAATCATATTTGAAAATTACCAGGGGAGGAAAGCAGTCTTCAGCAGCTCGACGAGGCACTGAGAATCCTCCATGAGTGCTAGTGTCAGAAGCTGTGAGAGTCTTGCAGAACATATGGGGTGTTGTTGACTTCACGATAGCTTCAGTATCCTCCTCTTCCGCATCAGCATCAATTACCCCTTCCCGAACATTTTGCTCCACTTGCTATAATCAAACATCACATTCAAGCAAAAGCAAACTTAGAATCTTTTGAAAAAGACAATTCAATAATGATGCAATAAGAGAATATTTTGATGCACATATTTTTCTCCTGCAAGTAACATGCATATGGACATAGACAGAAAACAAAATCATGTATAACTACATATATTCTTTTGGCTCTACACACTGCTACATTAAGCATAATCCAATACAATTAGCCTGTTACTCTAAAAAATTTACTTGACCACAAAATCTAACATAGAAATTGAGACAAATTTCCTTTTTCACAATTTCATCCAAGCCTAAAATGAACCAAAACAAGATGATATCATTAGATAAGCCTCACCTGATTTTCAGGAACCAACAAGACTTGGCAATACACTTCATCACTCCCCTCCTCAGCCTACACAGAAAAAGCACAAGCATTTCAAGAAAAATCCAAAATCCAAAGTTCCCTGAATACATATCTCTCCAAAAGAACAATAAACTAGGAAAAGCAACAAAGGGTATTCTCTCCACCAATCAAAAGCACATTATGGTTCATTCAAACAATAAAGGGGGAAAACAAAAAGTGTGACTTATAAATTGTTAAACTTGGAAAGAAATCAATAAACCCTTTTCACATAATCAATTTTCCCAACTACAAGACTAAACAAAAGCACAAAAACCTAAACCCCAAAAGCAAAAAAATAAAAAATTGAATCAAATTAAATCACTTACATGAAGCTTAACATCAAGAACACGACAGAAAACATGAGGTGGTATATTGCAAGCAGAAACAGGAAAATCATGAGCTTGTTCAAAGTGTCCTTGTGGAACATAAACAACAATGCTTCCTTTCTTTGGTAAAGAGATCAAAGGACCAGCACAAGCATGCCAAAGCTCCAAACAAACAGAACCTTGAGGAAGAGGAGGTGGAGGGACAATCATAGCTGCTGAAGCAGAAGTGCTTATACCAGAGTGAGAAGAAGAAGATGAAGAAGAAATAGCTGAATATGGTGTTTCATCATCCTCTGTAGTGTTGAGATCGATTAACCCCATGTGAAAAAGTTTCTTTTTTTAGCAATGTTAACAAGTGGGTATGAACTATGAAGAAGTTCTATAGTTGTTTTTGTGAAGATTTTTTTTTCAAAGACTGATTTCATGACTGCATTTTTTCACAGTTTGTGAGGTTTTGTTGAGTAACTTTGGCATTGCTAAAAAGAAAGAGACTTTCTTTCTCTCTCTTCCACTGAGCTATCACTCTCTCAGCTGAATTCCCTTTTGTTTCTTTTTTTGGTTTCTTTTCTTTATTACTTTTATAATTGCCTTTCGTTTAACTCAATTGAATTGGTCTGCTCATATGGGTTCGATATGTTGAAGTAAGTTTCTTATAATATCTCAAGCCGGATCCATCTTATGTTAATTTATGTGTGTTAGTTGTGTCTTTGATAATGGATAATAAGATTGATCATTCTAATTAGTCGGTTTTTGAATCAGATATTAAACGAGAAAAATTGCCTGGATATTTTGGATATCATCAAACTAAACTTTCTTTGTAATTTATATAAAAATTGGATTTTTATCCTCTTTTTCTCTATTTACTATTACCCTTTTTCTTTTTTAATTTTTGGGGCCCCTTTTGCAGGAACAGATGAAGCAGTGGTGCAGTTGCTGTAACAATGCTGAGACTGTTGGGTGTGATGTGTGTGGCAGAGAGAGGAGAGAGAAAGACAGAACAAGCTACAAGAACAAAAGACTGTAGTAGTGGTAGTGAAAGTTATATGTTGGTTAAAAACCAATAAAAAATAACACAAACTGAATAAAGGGTATTTTAAGACTGTACGGTTATCCCTGTATTTCCGGGGGGATGTCTATTCTGTCCCCTTCTACTTCATCAAATCTCACACCTATCCTTTCCTTCTTGGTTGATTTTCTTTTTCTACAAACAAATGTTTTTGATGACAACTTTGATTTAGGTCATCATCTTCTGTTTTTACCACTATGGAGATTTTGTTTGTTTGACCATGATGATGACATTGATTATGTATTGGTGATGCGATTCTCCATCCATCCACTTTAGTAGTACACTTTTTTGGTACATAGGTTAAGTGTATGATTGATAGTTTTATGTTAGGTTTGTCAAAATCATGGTGATTTTGGTAGATTCTGAATTTGTAAAAATTATAGCATATTTTAATCTACTTTTGATTTGGTTTTATCGCATCCTAAGATAAAATTGTCGTGAGTTTTTGAAGTTAGAAAACCAATTTCTTTATAAATCTATGTCGGGTATTGTTTTCGCAATGGAGACTAATGCAAACGTGCGTCCATCAAAAACTAGAATTCTTAGCTTCTTTAGATTCATGATACATATGACCTTCAATGTATATTTTCGAGTGTTAATGTGAAACCAAACACAACATAATGATAGGTTACATTCAATAGTTTTTGTAGAAACAAGATATCCAGTATGATTCTTACAAATCCACTCCGAAACCAAATATGCACACATTCGTTTAATATCTAATATGCATTAAAATGGTAAGCAAAGTAATTAAACTACATGGGAGTAGTGGAGTACCTTACATTAAAGTTTGAAACAAATCATTTATTTATTTTTAAATAAAAATGATTTTTTATCTTTCTAAATGACGACAATATTAGATCTTTATTGATCTTCCGTTTAAAACACAAATAGCATTATTTAAGTCTTCTTTTAAAATCTAATAATTTGTCATATTAGTATGTAGTATTTATTATTATTTTAGACTTAGACTTCAGATGACACTTTGGTTTTATTTCAGAACATGAACATGATTTTTGCTAGTATTCAATAAATGAAAGAATTTTTGTTGACATTTTAATGGACAAGAATTGCCCCAAAATCATAAATTAAAGATATAATGAGAAACTAAATTGTTGAAAAGGTCAAAATCCTAAATAAGTGTTCAAATGATTTTTTTATTTTTTGTCCAAAAAAGAGACAAGAATCTAGTTGAAACTTTTAATTTAGTCAAAATATCTATATTCTTTACTTTGTTGGTATCACAAATTTAGGAAGTGAGTGATATCTGTATCTATTTTGATTGATAGTAGTTGACATTGGCGTATCATACATACTATACTATCTTGTTTTCTGTTGATTCTGAGTCACGGAGGCACCCCTATTACCCTTCATATTTGGAAGGTTTTGGTAGTTGTTAATGTTGACAATTAACCAAAGTAACAAAGACAAGTGAAAAACAATTGGGTTTTGATATGGAAAGTTGCATAATGTTTTTAAACATTTCTCCTTTCAATTTAGAAACGGCTAATTATTAGTTGCATACTCAAGTTTTGACTTTACCATTAGGGTCCTATCATCATTATTAGCTCTTTACTTTGACAAAAAGTAATGACAAAACCAGATCACTCTAGCTTATACTAACCATTTATACAACTGGTAAATGAATGAGTAGCTTTATCTCTTTCTAGCCTTAGATTATAAAAAAAAAAAGTGTTTAATTTTTGAGGCCACTCTTTTTGTAAATTTGGAGTTATTCGATGCTTTAAATTAATTCATGACACGTTAGTTTAATCATTGTTGTCCATACTCACACCTTCCCTTGTGCCTCCCTAGTCCCTACTTCTAAGAAATTTATTTATTATTTCTTGTCTTATTTTATATCGACATCGTAAGAAAGATACCACTTAATCAATCCATAATGATATGCATGAAATCTTAAATGGTCGTACGTATGACTTTTATTTGTCTACACCTTTTTTTTTAGAGGTTTTGTCTACATATTACCTACTCAATTGACATATCTTCACACATTTTCTTAATTAATCGCTGCTGCCTTAAAATTATTTCTTATGTTAAATAAATGGAATAAAATGACTGTATGAATAATAATATTTTGTTTGAATCCATTTTTACTTTTAAAATATAAAGTAAAAAAATGTTAAATAAAATGGAAAGACTTGAATTTAAAAAATAAATGCAAAAGGCAAGGGAAAGAGAGAGGGAGAGGGAGAGAGAAAAGTGATAGCATAATGTCATCTACCTAGTCCAATTATTATGAGACCTGATCTTGACTTTCACATATAATCATTTAATTCAGTTTATAGTATATCCTTAACCAGATAAATTTAAAGTTGGACTCATATGGTGGAAATTTTTTATAATGGCCTCGTATTTGTAAGGTATTTTATACTCGTTCCGAACTTGACATCGATCTAATACATTGCAACTTGATGATCCATGATCCTCAGTGTTTGAGGTAGAACAGAAGACTTACATGCTACTTATCACCAGGGACGGATCTAAGAATTTTAAATAGTAGGGATATTGTACATACACACACCATTTTATATTTAAAAGTATAAAAATATATCATAATTATGTTGGATAAATAATTTATATTAACAGATAGCATGTTATGTCACTCACAAAAAAAAAACTCAAAATATAGTGCAGACACACACTCGCACATTGGACTATATGGATATGTCCCTGCTTACCACACAAATAGCACGACTCTATGAATACATACCATTTTAACGAACTCTTGCATTTTTTGTTGGGTTTCACGGAGTGCATTTTTTGTTGGGTTTCACGACTCTATGAAGGTGATTTTACACCACAACGAGGGTAGGACACATTTTCACCACTTTCTACTAATTCTCGCATTGAGTGTGGTTTCCCGTTTGAAACATATAAAAGTATGTTTGCACGTTTTCCGATGTATTTTTGTTATGATTTTTAGAAGCTCTAAATACTAACGTCTACATTAACGTAGTTTTTTACCATGATTTTCATCAAACTCTGTTTTGCAAACGTTGTGCCAATCAGACAATAAGTGTACTTTATAATCTCATATGAAACATGCTCCACCGTAAATAATAATAGTTCTGCCATGTCAAAAATCTTCTTGTATGCACTACATTAATTAAGTTTACATCAGATCATTAGGGAGAACCATCCCCTATTGTGAATGAAATAACTGTCGTATAGGAAAATTCTATTGTATACACCACGTTGATTGAATATACATCAATTTAGTTACACAATATCAATATTGATTGTATTCAAGTCAAATAATACATTCACTCTTTTTAAACCGCGTTTTATAAAAAATTTATCGGTACAAAAAATATATATTTTAAAGATGTACAAAAACAACTCATAAATGTTACTTTTGATTATATTTATATTTTATTTATAGGTTATGCATGCTCTTAAGACACATATTTAAAGCACATGTTAAAGATTTTATAAAGAAAAATGTTAACTTGTGTCGTTAGAGCATATTTAATGGGGTTCATTTACTTAACAAGGGTCTCTCTCTATTAAAAACCCTCATTGGAGGAAGAAAAAATGGGTACATATCTATATAAGAACTCTCTCTTGAACAGTTAATGGGTCCCACGTTAAAAAAAGTAATACAATATGTATAAGTTTGTCACATTTTCAAAATAAGTAATATTTTTTGAGATAGTTTATAATTTAATAATGATGTAAAGTTAGTGATACATATTTAAGTATTTTTCATCGGAGTCTCTTAATGTATTGTCGTTAGAATCATTGAGTCATTACTAAATATTTTTATTCACTACCAAAAAAACATTTGTCACTACCAAAAAAAGATATTTTTACTAAAAAATTATAAATAAATGATGCGTACATGTAGGGTCATTTAAGGAGTCTCTATTAGTGCACTATCATTATGGATGCTCTAAGGCACAAGTTAATGAATCAAATGTAAAAAAAATTGTTGGAATTCGTACATTGAATTTAACTTTTTAACTTTTAATTAACTGAATGCATAAGTATTAAGGAGATATTTCTATTTTGGGGTTGCATAACATATGTCATTAGAGCAGAAGTTAGCATGACCCTTTTATAAATAACAAATATTTATTGTTGAGAAAAATTAATTTTTAAAAACAAAATTTTCACCTTAGATTTCTTAACATGTGCATTTATAACACATGTTAGCATTTTCCTTTACTTAAATGCTTTTAATTATTTATTATCTTATTTACCCTATTTCTCTAATTGTAATAAATAGTTAAAGGTTTTTTCTACGCTACCCCTTCATGAATTGAGGGTAATTTATCTCTTTTAAAGAAAAAAAAAATCTATTTTCTTCATCTTTATTCTTACAATAAGTTATTATTTTCATCACAAGAACATCAAACATATTTATCTCATTCGTTTCAAAATCGAATCATACTTGTCTCGTTAGGAGAAAATTACTCTCGTTTCATCAAGGGGTAATGTAGACTTTACCGATAACAATTGCCATTTTAATTTCAAGAACACCAAATTTCTTCACCTCCTTCACTCAATATGCGAATCAAGGGGGTAACGTAAGTCTCACCTTAGTTAAGGTATGATTGACAAATCAATAGCTATTATGCATTGAACTTTGAAAATAATTCTTATAAATTATCAGTAGAATAATTTTTTTTATTTGTAAATAGTGATATTAATAATGAACAAAGGGGGTATATATTGGGGAACTTCTACGGTACACCCGCAAATTAAGGTGTATCGGTGCTCTTACTTCAAAAATCTATAAAATTACTATAATTTTTATGAAATAAAGAGCTATTTGTTGATATTTATATTGTAGAAAATATCATTTCATAAGAAAAAACATCATTTCATTGTTTATAAAAATCATAGTAATTTTTTTTGCATTTTATTGTAAAAAATATTCAAAATTATCTATTATGAATACTAAAACTTCACAAAAATTAAATTTTATTTCATTGACGTTTTTGGTAAATAAGATTTAATTATTATAATTATAGGTGATAGAAAACAATTTTTCTCTTCAAAAAATAACACATTTAACTATTAATTTAATGATTTGGTGTACCAATACACTCAAATTT
>Ga0228710_1010664_pt1 | contig 12177 bp, 5 predicted proteins | sample MedpolnodulmetaG_FD_177995 | JGI IMG/M metagenome (GOLD analysis project Ga0228710, IMG submission 177995) | Root nodule microbial communities from Medicago polymorpha collected in Santa Monica, California, United States - pink nodules | ecosystem: Host-associated > Plants > Roots > Nodule...
TCTCTCTCTCTCTCCCCAAATTCTTATGAAATGAATAATGACACTAGGCGACCTAATTTTCTCAAAGGCAAAGGTCTAAATAGGCTCACCACTTAATGGGCTTAACCCTTAATGCCTTAACGGGCTCAACTCACTTACTAACTAACCCGCAATTAGTTACATTCTTACGGTTAAAGTTATCGAATACTTATCACCTCACCACTAATTACCATGCTAGTAACTTAGTAAAATAATAACTCATACTTAATCACTAAAAATAATCCTCACCATGAAATTACTAAATTACCCTTATTTGCAAAATGACTAAATACCATTCTTACACTAAACCCGTCAAAATACACACAAAGACAATTAATCACATACGAGCATAAATAACACACATAAAAACAATTAAAATTAAATCTAGCGAAAATCGGGCTGTTACACATATCATTAAGTTGAATTTTCACATATCATTAAGCTCCAGAAATATTAAGTTGAATTTTCGCATATCATTAAGTTCCATTAAATTCCATTCTGATTATTCACAATGACATATCATTAAGTCTGTAGAAAATTACACCCACCTCCCTTAAGTTTTCCTTAAATAACACTTACACCTCCTCTAGTTTTAAAACTTTACTAACCTCCCTTGTTTATTTTACAAACCTACATAAACTTCCCTTGAATGATAACACCGTTACTTCTCTGTTAAAAGATACAGTGGACCTCCATAGAAAGCAAATGCCAATAAGCTAAATGATTTTTCAATTGCTGAATTTTTGTCTCACTCATTTCTCCTTTCTTCACAACTTGCTCTAATTTCCTTTTCCAGTAATTTTTTCTTCTAGTTTTACGTGTTTGAAATACCTAATATTTTCAATTTGGTGGTTGAAACTTGATTTAAGGAAAATTATCCTTTCAATTTGTTGAGCGTATTGAATTGTGTGTGAGTACTGCTTTAATCTTATTGTTTGAATCTCAATATAGCTTTTGCTTTGACATCCAAGCTCTTAACGAATTTATCATTTTCACAGAATGATATGAATCATGTTCAATATGTTCATTGTATACTATTTTCTATTTTGGATTAGCGAAGTATGAGATAAATAATAATATTTGGTACTGGATTTCTTGTATGTCATGGGGGTAATGTCTAGATGATGCAAGTTAGCTGATGAGGCAAACACCGTAAATGTATAAGGGAGGTTAGTGTTTTTTGAAAATTAGAGGGGGTGAGAGTGTTATTTTAGGAGACCTCAAGGGAGGTTAGTGCAATTTATCCTTAAGTCTAATAAAGTTTTATGTTGACAGTAAGACAATAAAGTTTTACACGGTGCATTTTTAAAAAAAACAAAACAACTGAGCAATAAATTCACAAAACACATGTTTCAAATGCATTAATTGAGATGACTCTATATATACTAACAATACTCATATTTGCACAATTGTGACTCTTCAAAAGACATACTTGCAAGTAAATGCTTGCAAAACCGAAAAATTAACATTGGTTTGTAGTGATTGCACTCAATATTTTGATGAACCGAAAATTGCACTCAGAGAAATTAATTGAGTTTTCGCATATCATTAAGTTCCATTAAATTCCATTGTGATTTTCACAATATTAATTGTTGGTAAACAATCATCCATAAATTACATTTAAGCTTAATAGTCAAACGAAAAAACATTTTAAAACCATAAATTGCATTCAATATAAAAGAGAGCACGTAAAACTGGAAATATATTACGTTTTATTGAATTGAAATCAAAAGAGAGCATATTAAACTGGAAAGATAAACCATAAATTGCATTAAAATGTAAAGAAAATTCAAAAACATCAAAATGTATCTAAAAACATAAATCCTAAAAACTGCACTTCATCAATTGCACTGCAGACATCAAACTCTCACGACAGCTGGACGCTTGACTTGAATGTAGATGGTGTCGTTCATGCGAGCATGTGGAAACCCAACTTTAACCATGACAACTTCCTCAAGTCTGCGCGTCTGTACCATTCTTTTCCATCCTCCACCAAGCTTGATGTGGTGATGTGGCATGGTTCCAAATATAGTGATGCAATTTCACTTGTTTCCACAATCATCAATCATTGTCAATGAAGTGGTCTTTTTCCCGATAGTTACATCACAAAGGCCCTTGTAAATAAGCATCTGCAGAAAAATTACTACGTTAAAAACAATTTTTTATATCTTGTAATAGAAATGGCCCAAAAAAAAAATACAAAAACATTATTATACCATAAATCCAGAAGTGACATCAAATCCAGTCAAATCCTTCTCCCACCAGATTTGAAAATTACTCTCATCATGATGGAATGAGAGGATTTCACTCGTGACCGGAACACCTTCATTTGCAAAGGCTGACACGATAGTTTTCTCAATTTCAAATTTCATAGAAGGAATAAAAAGAGGAGGATCCACAACACGTCCTGATAGATTAATCACATTAATCCCAAATTGTCCAGCACCGGTAAACACCATCACAATAGTTCCACCCAAACGGACATCATAAAAGTTGTGTATGACATTGAACCCAGTAGTTAAAAACACACTACCACGTATCCTTTCAACCATAACCTCAAACTGGTTGTTATTAGGGTCGATAAAAGTTGCCTAATCACCTAGTGATGCACTAAAATCAGAGACAAAGATTTTTGGCAACGTAAGTGCACCCTGGAAAACATATATATCCGAAATTAGTAAGTGAGAAAAATGATCAACTATAATTTTATTTTGAAATGTCGCATCTATAAAAACACAGTTTCGGTAATCTTGCACTCACATCTGTTACACGAAACTCAAGTCGAAGAGTTCTATACTGAACTCGCAATCTGTTAACAAACTTGTCCAAATCAGTTATAGGATTTGGATCTAATGGAGCTGAAAAAGATCAAAGATTCAAAGAAATTAGTGCAAGTTGAAAAACATAGGAGATCAAGAAAGAAGATGAAACATGGTTAGATTTTGCGGTGTTATTTGTACCCTTCAAGCAGTGCAAGGCTAAGAGAGTTTGTGCATCACTTTCCATTGTTAAGTCTCAACCGTTTTGACGTAAAAATGATGGCAGGAGAAGATAATGGAAATGCATTCGTTAATATACATGAAAGGTTATGAGATCTACGACTGAGATGTAGGGGGTGGTTGACTCAAATCATGGAACATTAATACATGAAAGGTTATGAGATTTACGGCTGAGATGAAGGGAGTGGTTGACTGAATTGATTAGCATTAATTACATATTAGGGAGGAAAAAGAGGATGATTAACACTGTTTTCAATTGCCATTATGACGTTTCTGCATGAGAGAGAAAGTGAGGAGTTTGAAAATAGAAGGAGAATCAACGGATGTGATTAAGTGTGTGGTTGAGAGATTAGAATTAGCAATAATTACATGCTTAGAAGGGAAAAATGCAAGGGATTAGGGCAAACATGCTATCACATCAAGTCTAACTTTTATAATAAAGGATATTTTTAGGATAATATTGTTTCTATTGTAGTGGGACATTTTAATGAGATTTATCTATTTTTTAACTAAAAATTTAAATAGTATTATAAAAAGGATAAAATATTAAATAAAATACTCAAAATCATGCATTTCATTTATATATAGAATAAATAAATAAAATAAATAAGAGAGTTTGGAGGACCAGAACAAAATTCAATAAAACATTCACATGCGTATCCAGTGCTTCTCTTTTTTTCATCCCACTATTTTCATTCTCATTTTATTTCAAATTACAAAGTAAGGAACCCTATTAGCAACAAAAATAAAAGGCAATAGATTAAATATATGCAATACTTGTAAAAACAAAATCAATACACGCTTATAAGCCTTTACAAAATGGATGTCAATATCTACAAAATTTTATTGGATATACATGCAATATAAGCTTATGAAGTGAGAAAAAATGGATGTACATGTTTTACAAAATTTTATTGACCTATTAACCTTTTTAGAAACATATGGTTATTAGTTTTTTTTCATAAATAAGTCAAATTTTATATTTAAAGTTTTCACTGCAAATTAGGCTTTTAGATAGGCAAATAAGTCAGGTTGAGCTTTTTAAAGGTCATGCCAAGCTAATAATAAATCATTTGACAGGTCAATAGGTCAGACTTATGCTTTAGATTTATGTAACTAGGCTTGACCTATTTAAGCAAAATTTTGTCCAATCTATTTCCACCTCTAATTAGCAACTCCTATACACATTTGCAAAAATACACCTATCATTTTTCTAAAATGAGTATGTTGGCAAGAAATACATAAAAATTTGTTAAAACACTCTAAGTAAGAGCATCTCCAATTGAGGTACCTAAGCGAGTTTCATCGATAGATGAATTGCTCCTTATTTTTTTCTCCTCATGGGAGGAACCATGATGTGATGTGGCATTATGAGTAGCAAAGAAATGGTTGAAGTAGCTTAGATAAACTATTGTATCATCAAAATTGCATAAGAAAAATGATTAAATGCGAGTTTCATATGAAAGTTGGGTGCAAATAAAGAATCGTCAAAATTGCGAGCTTTATAAAAGTTTGTTAATTTTTCTATCATTGATGCAAATGATGCTTGAATAGCATAAGCATAGTGCGACGTTGTGGGAACCACTTAATATTGATTATGAAACCAAATTCATATTCTTTACAAATTTGTCATTGAAGATACTCTAAACGCTATTAAGTTACCTTTTAATAAAAACAAGTGAGTTGATTGAAACATGTCCCTTATTTTAATATGCAAATATAAATAATAAAAGACCTAACGTAAACTTTCATCCAAAAAAATCAAATTTAAATCAGTATAAGATGAATTTTTTTAAAGATAATTTAATTTAAATTTAACTTATGTTTTGCCTAAATGTGGGTGGGTAGGAGTGGATCAATCAAATGACCAATTATTGTTCTATTTTTTAATAAGAACCAATTATTGTTCATTAAATAAACAAAGACATTTTAGCACCATTCACTAAGTTGTGTTTGAAAATTAATAAATAAATGCACCGTAAAAATGTTACAACTTAACATACTAGTGTCTAGTGATTGAGTGAAGCACGTGATGTTCAGCTTTCAGCAACCCTCCACTATCCACTCCAGTCTTTTCTTTATATAAAACAATCTCACTCCAAATATGTTTGCAGCTCAACATTGATCTTCAGCCCTTTCTTTTTCTGCATGTACCAACATATATAGTTGCTATAATTAGAAACAAATATCAAGATGATGAAGGTGTCTGAAATTCGAAAGGCTCAAAGGGCAGAAGGCCCTGCAACCATCTTGGCCATTGGCACTGCAAATCCACCAAACTGTGTTGAACAAAGCACATATCCTGATTTCTACTTTAGAGTCACAAACAACGAGCACAAGATCGAACTCAAAGAAAAATTCCAACGCATTTGTAAGTATTATTTTTAGTTAAATAAGATTTTGATGTCTATGAATATACCATTTTTCTTTTTAAATCAATGTAAAAAAATTCTTCATAAAATAGTTGCCTAAATATTTCCTGTTGAAATTTAGTCTTCGCCGTTTAAAGACCGTACATGTGACACTCTAGGGTTTAAAAATGAAAGATGATATATTCATTAAGATCAAACAACTATTTTAAAAGTATTTTTTTAGGGAATTTGAAAATAAATGGTTTGTCCTGATAAATATAATATCTTCAATTTTAGTCCCTATTCATGGTGTTACATTGAATATATTTCAACAGAGAAGATAAAATTTACTAACAGAAAATATTTGAGAGATCATTGCTTGAAGAAAAACTTTAAAGAACTAAAAGTTTTTTTTTTTTTGAAGGATTAAAGAACTAAAAGTTAAAAAATGATATATTCATAAGCACAAAAAATTTATTCAACACTATCTTTTTTCTCTCTAAATTACTTTTAGATATTTTCCGCTTACATTTATTTATCCATGGAAAGTCCAAGGGTAAGGCAATCTTTAGAACTCCAAAAATATTAAAGAATTACTTGATAAAAATGTAATTGACTATCGATAAAATTCACTTGATAATTGGCCTCCAATTCTACTAAAATTAGTATAATATTATCTAAAATTTATTTGATAAAAGGACTTCATATTCTAGTAAGTTTACTAAAGTACTGTTATAAGCTTTAAAAGGACCTCATCTTAAATTTCTCCTTAGTCCTCAATATGTGTTAGGCCAATATATACTGGATTTATCTAGCTTATTATGTGCATTGGACAACTTAAAAAAAAAGTGTATAAAATCAATGTTCTAATGAAATCATGATGATCATATTCTTAATTAATAAATGAATCAGTTTGTTACAGATTACTTTTAGAAGTTATTTTTATAATTAAAAACAAAAATTAAATTGACTTTTCCTTTAAATAAAAATCTAAACTTAAATATACAAATGATCCATGCAAATATCAAGCATTTTGGTTTTAGACCTCGTAAAAATATTGTTTTAGTTTTAATACTAGTAAATTTTTTATTTTGTTTTGCTCCTTGTCGTTTTGTTTAGCCCTTGAAAATTTGATTCATAGTTTTTTATTTAATCCTTGCAATATGTACAATATTTGATTCTCATCCTTCAAAATAAAACACTATGCACCAAAACAAAATATTATATATTTACAAGGACTAAAGTAAAATTACAATGACTAAAATCAAATGTTTGATATTTGCGGGGACTATTTACATATTTAAACCAAAAATCCATAAATTAAAAATGGTAACTTTTTTTACGGTTAAACAATAATCACTTGACTTGACCAAAAATAAATCACTTGTAAATTTTCAACGGACATGCACTATGATCGTATCGACTGCTGTGGCTGCCAAATTATTTAATCTCAGAGACCAAGTTCAAATTTAATTTGTTCAAACTAAGGAAAAAAGATCAAATTTTAATGAAGAGTGTATGATCAAGTAAATTTTTCATCTCACTAAATTATTATATTTGTATATATATAAAAAAAAGTATTCACGCATTCAAATCAATAGATTACATAAAAAACAACATAAATATAATTTTGTGTGGCTAAATTGAAAAATGATAAATCTGCGAATAAACTCACAACATTCAAGTTAATAGCCTATAACATAATACCTACAAAAGTGAAAAAATCAAAGTGATGAGAATACTCATCCCTCTGTATTTGTCTCATTGATGATCAAGTCATCATTAATTGAATGTTTAATGAGTCGAACTGATCTATCAATCTGAATAGAGCAAACACCACAATAAGACATGAACATCCAACTACACCATACTAAGATGAGAAAATCAAACTATACCGCACTCAGACGACGAAATTAAATAAAAACTAAATAACACTTATTTGAATTAAATAAAAAGGAAAATATGATCAAGAGGAGATACATTTCGGTAATAAAATGCGCTTTTATATCTATCTAATTCGTGTAAAGAGAGATGCAAGAAAAATGAATCAAATCATTGTTATCTTTTGAATAACACATTTTGTTGTACTTATGTCATTTCTTTATAACTATTTTAGGTGATAAAACTATGATCAAGAGGAGATACATGTACCTAACTGAAGAGATTTTGAAAGAGAATCCTAACTTGTGCACTTATATGGCACCTTCTTTGGATACTAGGCAAGACATGGTGGTAGTAGAGGCACCAAGACTAGGAAAGGAGGCAGCCGTGAAGGCTATAAAAGAATGGGGCCAACCAAAGTCAAAGATTACACACTTAATATTTTGCACTATAAGTGGTGTAGATATGCCTGGTGCCGATTACCAACTCACAAAACTCTTAGGTCTTCGCCCATGTGTAAAAAGGTATATGATGTACCAACAAGGGTGTTTTGCAGGTGGCACGGTACTTCGCTTGGCCAAGGACTTGGCTGAGAACAACAAAGGTTCTCGTGTGTTGGTTGTTTGTTCTGAAGTTACCGCAATCACATTTTGTGGCCCTAGTGATACTCACTTAGACAACCTTGTTGGACAAGCTCTATTTGGAGATGGAGCTGCTGCAGTCATTGTTGGCTCTGACCCAATACCGGAAATTGAGAAACCTCTATTTGAGTTAGTTTGGACTGCACAAATAATCGCTCCGGATAGTGAAGGAGCTATTTGTGGCCAACTTCGTGAATTTGGGCTATCATTTCATCTTCGTAAGGATGTTCCAGACATTGTCTCAAAGAATATTGATAAAGCACTGTTTGAGGCATTCCAACCATTAGGTATTTCTGATTACAACTCAATCTTTTGGATTGCTCACTCTGGTGGACCCGCGATTCTAGACAAAATTGAGGAAAAGTTAGCCTTGAAACCTGAAAAGATGAGTGCCACTAGAAAAATGCTTAGTGAATATGGTAATATGTCAAGTGCATGTGTATTATTCATCTTAGATGAGATGAGAAACAAATCAACTCAAGATGGACTAAAGACAACAGGAGAAGGGCTTGAATGGGGTGTGTTGTTAAGCTTTGGGCCAGGACTTACCATTGAAACAATTGTTCTCCACAGTGTAGCCAGATGACATGCTTGATTGTTACTTTTTAAGTAAAGCAATATTATCAGTCTATCATGATTTTTCATCTAAGAAGAATAAACATATAAAGTTAAATATGTACTATCGATTCTTGAATGCTTGTGATAGTGTTTAATTATGTGTAAATGTGTTTGAATATTTGTGAATGTGTTCGATCATGTATGAATGTATTGATGGCATACATGACTGAAATTATGATTGTTGGATGGAAACATTGTCTGTTTTTTGTGTGATCAATGGGAATTAGTGTGATAATGTTTAGAGTATTTAGAATAGTCTTTTGTAGAGAGAAAATTATTATGGTGTTCCTCACATATACAAAATTTATAGCTCACATTTTTAACTGAACAAAAGAAAGTAAGTTAGTTTGTAGTTTCAGGTTTCGTTGCATATGTAAGGCTCATGGTTTTCTCATTCAATCAAAGTTATGAGGTTTAGGGTTCGGAATTGAGTTGCATTGCATGTGCGATGGATCTAGCTCACATATGAGCAACAAATTATGTTTTTTTTTTCTTTCAAACTCTCAGTTGATACTTGATATTTGTGGCGGTTTAAACCGCCACAAATATAATGTTTAAAAATATGACTTTAGTAGCAATTTTGTTCATGAAAAATATTTATTTTTATTACATGAGCTACCTATGGAAGTTTAAACCTTCACAAACATAAACAAATATGATCGCAAGAGATGTTGTTGCCAATAAGGGAGTTAACATCACCTCTCTTTTTCTATAAATGTCAATAATATCTTTCTTCATTTTTCAATTCTATATTCTCTCTAAATTTCGGTATGTTTTTCCCATATGCTCATTTTTAATCCTATATAATAGCTTCGAAGTACTAATAAAAAAATAAGCTTTGTTATTATTATAATTTTTTTATCCTCGTGCAGAGATCTTGAGTAGATTTGGAGATCCTTCGGCTCCAAGAAATAATGTTAATGCTTCATCTTGTGACAGTGAGGAGAACGAGTAAGGATTTGCTGTAGTGAAAAATCTACGACAAAGTGACATAGAATATTTTGGATATGGAGAAAGAATGTGACCTACATACCTATGTCTCATGTCTATTGGTTGGTGATACTTGAGTGTGTATAGGAAGACGAGGAGAAGGTTGCGACAATGATTCATGATTTTATCACTAGGGATGTTCAAAGCCACGATGGAAAAATGAATCATAAACTGCTCAAAACAGATATATTTTGGATGTGTTTGGGCCACTTTGAACAAGAACCGGTCGGTTCGGTTTTGTACAACTACAAAATCAAGCCAAACCACACCCACGTAGAATCAATAATTTACCAAATCTCTTAAGGTTGTGATGCTTTGATCATTTCATATTCCCTTAAATTTACTACTTTGTATTTTTCAATGCTAAAGCTGATGTTTATTTTCCTTAATATGAAAGTAAGCAATTTCCACCAAGATCATGTAGACCATTAAAGGAGTAAAAAAATATTAGGCTAAAACAACACTCATTCAAATGACTTTGTATTTGAATTAAAGAGTTATGATACATAGACAATCAGGTGGCAATACACCCCTTAACATCCACACAAAAATCTGACATGTGGTCACATGGACCTCGCACAAGCACACTTTCTCTTTCATCTCCTCTTCTCTCTTTCCAATGCATGAGGTGTACAAGGATGTGTGGAAATAAAGGGTGTCTATGTAACATTTTTCGAATTTAAACCCAACTCACTTACTTTACACTTTTTTACGAACTTACCTTGTGTTTAAATGTTAGTGAATCTCTTGTGCCTAATAAGTATATATACTAATATGTTTAAGTTGAGGCATTTTAATTTTACATAAAATATGTTTTTTATTTAGAAGTTTTACATAAAATATATTAGTATGTAATCTTATTGTATAAGTATCTAAATAGTTTTTCAAATTGTGGTTTGGTTAATTGAAAACTTGTTCAATTTCAACCACATTAAATTGGATCGGATCAGATTTTTCTAAGGGAGAAATCCAAACCAAACCAAACCATGAATACTTTAATATTTGGATCAGATGATTGTTTGATTCAAAACTGAGCCAAATCGCATCGTGAACACCCTTGTTTCTAACTCTCCATAGTAGTGATGGACATCGTTGAGTTTCAAACTTAGTAGCGATCAGTCCAACAATGTCTTCTTGTGTATTCTCAATGCAAGCAAACCGTTGATTCTTTTCTTTAATCATTTTGATTTCTACTCCACTTGAGAAAGCAGTGTAAGGATAATCAACTCTGTTGTAGGAATTGTTCGAATGAGCAAGGGGATCAACATATCATGAGGAAAAGGAACAATATCGATCAAAGAGAGAGATGCAATGACTTCATCTTATAGAGGAGGAGGATGAGTGGTGTTCTTGCTAGTTTGTTGGAGTTTTTGTGCTTAGGTTTGACTTGATCTGTCCGATGGGAACGGTTGCGTCGCAACGGTCGTAAAGAATGCTCCGGTGATCGGTAACAGCTTCTGTTGGAACAAAATGTGTTTAACATTACCACCTTAGGTTTTGATGATAACAAGATATTAAAATGTCAATTGGATATGCTAATATTTGTTCAAGTGTGCAGGACCATAGTAAAAAATTATAATTCAAGTATAGGTTCTGAAAGAACAAATGAGAGCAATGAAATTTACGAAAAGGAAGCTTATGTTGCAAGATTCAAGACAGAGTCTGAAGACAAATATCGTTTGAGGACTATCAGAAGTTGTCTACCAGAACTTGACGTCATTAGAGAGTCTGAAGAACCTCAGAAGCTGGAGTTCATCATGTTGGAACAAAGGGTGTTTCACAAGTTACCTATTGAGTTTTGACAATAACAAGGTATTAAAAATCATCAATTGGATATGCTAAACAATTTGTTCAAGTGTACAGGATCCATAATCAAAGTACTATTCATAAAGATTCTGATTGAACAAGTTCAAGAGCAAAGGAATTATATTTGAAGCTTAGAGCATCTGGAAGAATGCGTCTGAAGAAACGGGTCTGAAGAAGAGCTCCTGAAGACACGTCATCAGAAGCAACGGTCATCAGAAGCATATCTCGTCAGAAGCTACTTCACCAGAGTTAACAAAGGACAATGTACGAAGTGTACGGCCACGAACTCTGCAACCACCATCTCTACAAACTTTGTCTCTACAACAAGACAAAGATAACAGTAACATTGCTGCAGACGTTGTTCCTTTAGTATTGGAATGGATTTGAAATTAGTTCTTCATAGGACAACTATCAAATCAGGCAAAAGATCAAGGGTGAAGAATCAAAGCTTCAATTCAGGACAAGTTGATGTAACGGCTTAATTCTCAACGTCTCTCAACTCCTCTATAAATAGGGATGAAGACTTAGAGAATAAAAAATCAAGACAAAATACACACATACAAGGCCAACACTCTGCGCAAAACGTCGTAAACAAACATCAACAACATAGAGAATTCTTTCAATTGTTTATATCTTTGAATTCTTAAGTGTCTAGAAAAACAGAGTCTGTTCTGTTTTGTATTGTATTGTGAATACCTCTGATTGTATATCAATTATTCAAAACCTTATTCAATTCTTTGTAATTGTTAAGTTAAGTCTCTTGGAGTTGTCCTTAAGCATAGAAGTCTCTTTCAGTTGTGATTGAGCAAAGGAAGTCTCTTTCTTGTGTGATTGAGCATAGAAGTCTCTTGGAGGTGTCCTTGAGCAAAGATA
>Ga0228710_1010665_pt1 | contig 12177 bp, 6 predicted proteins | sample MedpolnodulmetaG_FD_177995 | JGI IMG/M metagenome (GOLD analysis project Ga0228710, IMG submission 177995) | Root nodule microbial communities from Medicago polymorpha collected in Santa Monica, California, United States - pink nodules | ecosystem: Host-associated > Plants > Roots > Nodule...
TTCAGTTTCTATGAATTATTAATTTATGATTTTCTTGGGACCGAAAATTATAAAGGGATCTCTCGAAAAATTATTATCTTATTATTTTATCGAGTTTTTCAATTTTTTACATTGACTCAAGTCGGGATCGGACAAATTTATTATTTTAGAGAGTTTATTAATTTACCGAGTATTAATTTAAAGAGTTTCTACTGTAATTTGTATTTAGATATAAGTAATCTATGTGGGCGATTTGTATTTACTAGCTTTTTTAAATAACTTAGTTTACTAAACACTTTTAATTCAATTAATCAATTAAAAACAACTTATCATACAACTAAAGATATACAAAACAATGTGGGTATTAACACAAAAATAGTTGTTCAAATAAGATTTCTAACTAATTTCTCAATTTTAAGATTCGAATGTATGGCAGCTAGTTTATCAATTGTTTTTGTAAATAATAACTAATGTCATTCCTTTCACCATTTCGACTGCCAATTACATTTTAAGATTCTAATACAGAATTTTTGGGGGTGTCTAAGTCCACCCCATAACCATAATTTACAATAGTTAAATTTATGGGTTGTGTTATTTGAACATCCATATATGTGACAACTTTTGTGACAACCAAAATTTTACAAAGGAAATGAGGTAGTGGCACAAAAACCAAAGCAATAGAGAGAGAAAGTAAAAAGATAATGTGAATATGAGAGAGAAAGTTGTCACAAAAGTTGTAAAAAATGGTTGTTCAAATATCATTTCTCTTTATATATAGAAAAGAGATAGCAGCATCAAGCAGATCACTGAAACTAGACAAAAAAAGGTTTATTATTTCTGAAAAATAAGTCAGGGCAACATAGAAACAGTATTAATTCCAAAGTTAAACATCCATACATAATAGAAGAAACAATTAATACAACTAGACATTTCTTTAATTGAAATACTACCTTTTCCTAATTAATCATCAATTGAAATCCTTAAGTCTCTTTTTGAGCATGTCCATTGATTTCTTTTTAGCACTTTGCTTTGTATTTTTATTTGATAGGCCTGAAAAGATGCCATCAGCAGCATCCTTGAATTTATCACAAATGGTAGCAACTTTCTTATAATCAAGTGCATAGTAGTTTTTCTCCCTTATGACAGGATTCATGAAATTCTCTGGCTGACTACTAGACAAAAGATTGAGCAATTGTTTTGCTTCTATCAAACAGCTCTTGAAATTACCTTCCTTGTAGATTTCACCTAATCCAGAAGAATAAAACTTCTGCTCTGCATACTCATCCAACAGCGTAAGATCGTTGTTGATATACATAACTGCATTCGCGTTAAACCTTTTGACATTATCACTAAGAAAAGCAGTCATAATTATATTGGAAACATGCTCAAGTGCACCAGTTCCAACTTTGTACATAGCTTCCAAAGGTAAAACTTGTTGCGCTGTAGACAGAATAGAATCAAGGTAAACGACCATATTATTCATGTAGTCCTTTTCATTCGGCCTCGCCTCCTCTGAAGTCCAAAAATTAACCTCTGCAAGTGGTTTCATATACTCATCTAATTGTGCGTTGATTAAACTCAGCAATGTAACATAAGCTGCATCTGTTGAAGTCTTTAGCAACACTTTTGCTGTTAATGAAGCTTGAGGCTTATCGATTGATCGAACGGAGACACCACTTCCGCATAATTGAGCTGCATGTCTAAGGAAAAAATCACAAGCTCTTTCAAGAACAGAAATATTTGCAGCAATCTGCATGGCTTGAGACACACTGATATTTCCACCGTTTATCGCATCTAATAATGTTTCATTTAACACTTCAATAAGAAACTTGTCCAAATACTTTCTCACAATATCAAAGAAACTTGTTCTTACACCATGAGCCAAGTAATCAACAGAGCCTTTGATGAAAGACCTCACAATTCGACAAGTGTCAGGTACCATTGAGGAGAACGGCATAATGTAAGGAAAAGCAGGCATAATATCGGTTATTTGAAGATTAAATGACAGAACATGATTCTCATAATCAACATCCTTTTTTATCACCATTTGCTCATATGAGTCATTTTGAATAAGATCAACAATATGTTGCCTACAATCTGCCAAAAGAAGCAAGTGGTATTTGTCGCGGCAACTATCAAGCACATCGAGTAAAGGACTTATATCATATCCATATTTTCGAAGAGTGGAACCGACAAGCGTAACATAATCCTTAATCAAGAGAAGATGAGTGGCAGAACTCATATGTGAGAATTGCATATCCAACATTGATGTCATTTTAGACAAAGCTGTCTCCCACATAGTTTCAACTTGATCCTCTACAAGTAATCCCCCAGCAGTTCTTAAAACCTTATCCTCCACTATGAAATACCCTGCAATTTGAGCTAAAAGTGTCTGATATGATTCAACAAAAGGCTGTGAAGAAGATATCTCCAAATCTGAATTCAATTGTAACAATCTATTCTTATAATAGTATTCATGAAATTGCTCTAGGATACCCATACAACTATGAATATGACAAGCACGGTAAAGCGGAGTGAGATCAAATTGCATTGCAGAATCGTCGTCAGCCTCTTCAACATCTAAATTATATACTCGATCATCCGCACTCGAAATATTTAGATCCTCAACCTTCCTCTGCCTTTCTAAAATTTCTTCATCCCTTTGACGAACCGATGCAGTGCGACCGATCGCTGTTTGCCCAATTTTTTTGCAAGAACTCCGTATAAGGACCATCCATTCATTAACCTGACTACATACTTTCTTCTCAATATGCATTTTTATAGAAGGAACTCTCTTCTCAACCACCAATTTAAGAGCTCTAGCAGGAATATTCTGCATATAACTCTTCTCAAGCAAATCAACGGTTTTCAATGCAGGAAAAAACTGTCCTTCAGAAATATGATTATTGCACTTTACACAAAGCTCTAACACCTGAATACAGTTCATTGACATCTTGATAGCTTCAGTGACATTCTTCTTGACAGAATAGGATTCAAGAAGCTCTTCAAGTTTGACAAGAAGGGTTGTGCCAACTTGCTGCAGCTTGAAATTATCACTCTGGAGTTCACTCTTGAGCTCTTCCGCATCAACCAATACGCCGCGAAGTTCATCGACTGCAAGGATGAATTCTTCATAATGAGTCTTGCACATGTCTTCAATTTCAGCTTCTTTTTTCTTAACGACGAAATTAAGTTGGCGAAGGAGCCCCTCAGGGCGTCCCGTTTCAAAGGCATGCCGTACAAGGGGACTGAGATCATCTCCATTGGCAATTAAAGTAGCTAGAACTAAATCCTCTCCTTCATCACCATTGTCTACCTCACTTCTCCTTTTTGTTTTCAAATCCATTCTCACATGAATGAATGGATAAATATCCCTGAAATCTGAAATCACAATAACAATCATATATTGCTTGTAATAAAGCCAAATACCAAACCAAACTTATAAAGCTCTATATAGCAATGATACCTCACATAAAGACGTTTTGGTGTCTGATGTGTCTTTGACACCAACCAATGAAGCACGGACGTGTCCGACACATATAATTACACTGAATTATGTGATTTTCTCTAATTATTATATTAGCGGTGTCGGCGTATCAGTCTCGCGTGTATGGGCTTCATAGACACCGACTAAACACTGACACAATTAATCACTTTTTTTTAATTATTATTGATGCACACATATAATTACACTGAATTATGTGATTTTCTCTAATTATTAGCGGTGTTGGCGTATCAGTCTTGCGTGTATGGGCTTCATAGACACCAACTCAACACACCGACTAAACACTGACACAATTAATCACTTTTTTTTAATTATTATTGATGCACACATATAATTACACTGAATTATGTGATTTTCTCTAATTATTAGCGGTGTTGGCGTATCAGTCTTGCGTGTATGGGCTTCATAGACACCAACTCAACACTGACACAATTAATCACTTTTTTTTAATTATTATTGATGCACACATATAATTACATTGAATTATGTGATTTTCTCTAATTATTAGCGGTGTCGGCGTATCAGTCTTGCGTGTATGGGCTTCATAGACACCAACTCAACACACCGACTAAACACTGACACAATTAATCACTTTTTTTTTATAATTATTATTGATGCATACGTGTCATTCTCGCGTGTATGTGCCTTGTAACCAAATTTAAAACTAATTAATTAGAGTAATGAGTGTCAAATAACCACCACCACCACCTATAAAGCACGGACATGCACACTGACACGTCGACGCAGATCATAATTTCAGTTAATTAAATATAATGATCTGTCGGTATTGTATCTGTGGTAGACATCATATACGTCTTTAATTTGAAGTGCAGTCGATAGATAGACAACCACAGTAACCCACATTGTTCATAGGAAAAATATTTTGAGAATTAAGAAAGGAATACACACAAAACAATGCAATGCAATGCAATAAACCAAAAGCATAGTGTGAATCAATGAATGAACGAATGCATGCAATTGAAAAGAGAATGAGAGTGACAAATACCGTGATGTAATCAACCGTGAGGAAGCTTGTGGTGAGTTTTATCACGTCAAAGATTGATCATTCATCGTTACAAAATTTGATACGTAAATTAGAGATTGGTATTCATTTCTATCACTTGAAACACGTCTATGTTGTAGAGTGCATATGGGATTTAGAAACGTCTATTTTCACATCACAAATGCCACGTCAATATTTTGACCAACATATATTGCAAATGTTAACATGTTTTAAATATTTTTAAAGTACATGATAACACTTAAATAAGAGATCTTCTTTAAGAAAAACACTTAAATAAGAGATCTCTTGCACATTAATCTACAATTGTTCAAAACGAAATCAACTCAATAGAAAAACTGCAAATTAAACTAACCTAAATTAAAATCGTAAAAAAGCTGTATTTGGTTCAGATGTATTTGATCCATTTTCTGGATCAACCGCACAATTTGGTTAGGTTAGCGGTTTATTTTAGCAACCAAACCGCAACTTAAGATAAACATCAATTAAGCTTATGTCACTCAGTTCAATACTCGTAGAAACTTGTGATATATCTTTGGTTTTTTTAAGTTCTTTGGTTTTGATTTGAAGAACATAGTTTTTTTTATTTTGAAATTGATTTGAAGAATATAGTTATGCACTTTTATTTTGAAACTGAACCAAACCGCACCGCAAACACCCTAGCTTAATCAAAGGTTTTGGCTCGAATCTGGCTATGAGAATTTAGCGGTGCTAAGTCTCCTCAAGGAGAGCTTTGTCATCTGCTGCGGTTCTAGTCGGCTCAAGATATCAGTCTATATATGCGGACAAAGGATACATGATTAAATTTTTTTAAGTCAAATCGAGAATATTTAACATTATCTTTTTTCAGGGAGAATATTTAACATTATCTTTACATTATTTGAGAATATTTATAATTAAAATATTATTTTTTATCAAGCAGCGTAGTGACTAGAAATTCACCTCTTAAAGTAGATTAGTGGGGTGTCTGGGGTTCGAACGTCGATCCTTGCATATATTATGCGATGTCCCTACCAGTTGAGTTGAACTCACTATGACAAAATATTACTTTTTTTTTCTTTGACAAATTAATAATCTTAACTTTATATATAGTGATAGAATTGAAATATGAATTCAAAAAAGAGATAATTTTGAGTTCCTCTAACAGTCGTAAATTTTCCTAAGAAATTTTGAAGTCTATAGTAAAACTGATTTCATAATACCATAAGAACCAACTGCTAACTAAATATCAAAAATCACTTAATCACAAATGCTGACTAATTATTTTTCCAAAACATAAATGCTGATTAAGTGATTTGAACATGATGACTGAATGATAACAAGCAGCTTCTTAGACAGTATATTATGCGTGATAGACTAATGTTGTGGTATTTAATTATTTCCATTCCAACTAAGATATTATTATTAAGCTTTGCTTTGAAGTAACTGAATCTTTCTAACAATTTGTATTGTTATTTATAAGGTCTATGTTTGGTTTCTAATCATTAGAAATAATTACACAAATTTATTTTTCCTTATTATAATGTCCAACTTATATGTCCGGAACTAACAATGCCGATATTGTTAAACTGGATGTCTTCACCCAAGTTCGAACCTAGGACCACGCGGTTGTGTTCTTGGTATGCCATAACAACAACTGTAGCTTATGCGAAATTCTACGGTTAATTTCCATTTTTTCTCTATCTACTCATGTGCAATTCAACTTTTAATATAGTTTTCACAGATTTCTGCAGAGAACTTTTTCTCAAGTAGGATCTTTGCAAACTTCTATAAGCCAAGCGCGGTATTGTTTATTTTTTGCTGAAACTTCAAAAGAAATGGTTTCCTAAAATCCTAAACAGCCTGTATTGATTCATTTTTTAGTTATCTAAAGTAACTGTCAAACATGAGGTTAGAAACTATAATCTTGCCTTGAATCACTTCACTCTTTCGACAAATCAAAATGCAAGCACCATAAAATTGAATAAGCTTCAACCTACTGCGAGGTAATGAGTGAATAACCAACATGTCATGTGCTCTAATCAAGAATTGCTTTTATATTTGTTTTTTGCACCTGTTAGTGAGGTGAGAAATATAATCTTGAATGTGACATAAAGATCTCCTTTCACTCAACTAACTGTATGGGTGAAATATAATCTTGCATTCCCTCTCTTTTGAACTTCTTCACTTGCTTTGGATTTGTGATTCCCTAAGATTAAAAGAAGCATGTCAGATCTGCGATTTCTTATACAGACAGTTTTACATCAATGGAGATTGCGGTTAGCAACAAGCTTCATGCTCACCTTTGTGTTTATGTCCACCAGATGATCATCTAAGTGTTTCATAGTCTTCTCAAACCAATAAGGGCTAGAAGCTGAAAATAAAGGTAAAATAACAAACTTTACAATTCACATAAAATTGAAGGATATCAGTAACATAAGTTAACGGTTTGCAAAATCACTAAGATCTTCATTCAACTTGGTACGCTAGGCAGTAGAAAAAAACTTGGTGTATAAAGCAAGTTATTGATAAGCTAACAACCTATGCAAAATATTCACCGGAGTTGTAGTGACAATGGCATGCAAGTTGTACCCTTGTCTTCAGAAAACATCATGGGGAGCTGTAAGGATACGAAACTGCTCAGAATACCGTAGACATTGTCAGCAGAATGTCTGTATAATAATATCCATGCTAAGCAGTTGCCAAATAAAATAGCACTTCCTGTGAAAGGACAAAATCTTGTAACTCAGCTGTACCACAAATGTCTACGGTATTCTACAAACTTCCCTTGATACAAATATACACACCATTTACTTGCAAGTTGCAACGTAGCACCTAGGAAAATGGGAAAATAGGGAAAATTAGGGAGGGTGTGAAAATGGAGTAAAATCTCTTGATTTTTCTCCTTGATTAGTTTTGCTTTTGATGATATGGAAAATAATTTTCAGGTCTCTTCAATACAAAAGGAAAAGTAACCGAGGAATCAAGAAGTACATAGGCAAAATAATGTGGGAAAATGCATCATTTTATGTTCTCTATTGTTTCACCTTTTTCACTAGAATCAAAATACACCACTTCTTTTTACCTTATAGCCTATTTTGTTCTACTTTTAATATACATCAAATACAGAACGGAACTCTTATGTTCTATTTCATCCTGTTCTAACTTGTTTACCAAAAGCTATCTAAATTTGTGAGATGAAGTGAAAACTGAGTTATGATACAAAGTTAAAAGTGATCTTGCATCAACTCAAAATACAATTCAAACATACATTGTTATGATCTCGGATCAATCCACAATTTCATCTAATTTTATTATCCAAATGGAGCCTTACTGTCTTTGGAATTTAGATGGCACGTGATTCAGATACCTTATAGTCTGAGCTCATATGAAAAGGGGTAGTAAGACATCTTATTTTTCATAATTGGCTAGTTCTTAAACCCTTTATATGTAAACTTTGAAATGCCCTTCTCAATATCAACAGTGACGAAATAACCATCTCTTTCATATTTAACATTTGGACATTGATCACCAGGTAAATCAATAAATAGGAAAGAACAAATTCCATATATGCTAACAACAGGAGTAACATAAACCTGCAATTACCTGCTCCCTCAAATAAAAGAGAAGAAAATTGTCTAGGATTGAAGATTTACTAAAAATTTCAGATACAAAAAGTGTCAACAAACAAATATAATCACTGACAAACAAGAAAATATATTTTTAAAAATATTCTTAAAGATGTGTTTACCTGCTCTGGCATCTGCTGAAACATCCTAGGGACCTATTTGCTGGTGATAAACCTCATTCCTACAGTTACAGTGTCTTTTCCCAGGTGCCGGCTTTAAAACATTTTTCTCCCACCATACCTGATAATTACAGTTTAATGGAAGTTTATATGAATTGATGGAATACAATGCTGCTGAAATTAAAAGATGCAATAATATAGCACACACCAGTGTAACATTTCATTGTTCAAAAATGCATCTCATGAATAAGAAATGCATTCAGAACACTAGCTAGATATGACCTCACCTACAAGGTATCTCCCGTGTACAAATCTTCCAAGGTTTCATTCAATTCAACGATCACGTAATCACCTTTCATAATTGTCTCTTCCTCCTCCATTGGACCTCTACCAAAGAAGCTAAAGGAAACATCATCAGTTTTATCATAAAACAAAGAAGTATAACCATCAAAAAAGTACAAATTCAACAGTAGATTTAGATCAATACGTCTCACAATCAATAGTGAAGCTGATATCTTTGCTTCTCGATGCTTTTGTTATTGTTGATTGATCGGGAAAATGTTAACCGAGTGTGCATATGGATAAATTGAGATGCATAAGCTTACTTCAACTGATACAAAATCTTAATAATTTAGTTTGTATGCACAGTTTAGTCTAAAGTTATTATGTACGTGCATTCAGTCACATCGTGCAATGTAGATATTTGTGAAGATGATTCAGGAACTAACATAACAGAGTAACATTATGGTGTAGAAAAAAGAAGCTCACGTCTCCAACAATAACAGACGTCCTCTTTTGGAAGTAAGATTTAACTTCCTCATCCAAAAGAGCTCTACAGTAGTGCCTACCAGGGTATAAGACTGCCCGCTCTAAGCTATAAGAACGAGGAAACCCGCGAGCTTCTACCTCTGAGAGGCATCATCAATCATCTATAGAGTCAATTTTAATTGGAAAAGACCCATGAGTTCATGACCATACCATATTTGTTTGTTAAAACAAAATAAACAAATGTAACCTCTCGTCAATCAATTCCGCCTCATTCTCGATCCCTTCCCAAGGGTCACAGTTTCAAGGAATACCGTTTCCTTCCAATCACTGTAAACTCTCTCTCATTCGACCTTACTCCGTCTTCTCCTTCTTTTACATTTCTTGCACTCTTCATTTCTCTATGTCTCACCATGCATACTCGGCTTAATGATTTTTTTTTGCTACATACAGTGCATAACAACGATTCGGAACTGCGACTAGTGGCACTTCATGGTAATATAGTTTTGAACTTTAATTTTTTGGTTTAATACCATCAAACCTACCATAGTTTCTATCCAGACATAGGATTATTTTTGGATTGGAAATTCAGTCTACTTTCTTTTGCGAATACCATATAGGGTTACTATATTTATTAATAGGAGCAGACAATGGCATCTCCGTCTTCAGACGGATCTGTGTCAAAGCGTGTTCGATGAGAAAGAAAGTAACTTGCATAGTTATGATGGATGATGAAATTTTTTAGAAGAACTTGGATGGTATTGAAGAAGAAAAGTAGGACCAAAAAAGATATTCAGAATGAGACCAAAACCGAGGCTATGATTTTCTTCTCGCTGAGTTTTCTGAATAATTATTTGCTTGAGCATGAGATTCGAGCTGGAAAGAGAAGAATGATTATATTGTTATGATTATGAGGAACCATATATTGGCTCCTTGGAGCGGAAATGTTAGGGTATGGTTGACAAAAGGACAAATTAGAGAATCTTTCTGATATGAGTATTAACATTTTCTTACATCTGCTTATGAGTATCTTTTGTATAAGAGATACATTAATTTTGGGGTTTTGCATTCGTTTACTTCTCAGTTGACTAAGGCAATGGAAATGATTGTAGTTGTTATTGGTGCTGGCCTTGATGGATTGGCTGCTGCGAGGCAGATATTTTTGTTTGGTTATAAGGTTGTGGTTTTGGAAGGTAGGTACCATCCTGGTAGGGGAGTTTATATTGAGAAGATAGGGAACGAGGGTAAGTTTGCAGTCCCAAATCTTGGTGGGAGAGTTATTACTGGAATTCATGCAAATCTTTAGCGGTTCTGGCACGACAACTTTCTATTCCACTTCATAAAGTCAGAGTTAATTGCCCTTTATACAAGTCGAGTGGGGAGAAGTTGATAAAGCAATAGATTTAAAACCAACCATAATTTTCCTCAACTCCATAACTTTTTCAAGCAAATTATTGAATACAAATTCAATACTTGAATCTATTTCTTTATCAATAAGTTGCTTGACAAAGCTATGAAGTCGAGGGAAAATATGGATGGTTTTGAATCTATTTATTTATCAACTGGTTCCTCATTCGACTTGTATAACGGGAAATTAATTCTGACTTTATAAAGTGGAATAGAAAGGTGTCATGCCAGTACTGCTACATGATAAGCATGAATTCCAGTAATAACACTCAACCAGGACCTACGACTGCAAACTTACCATCACTTCCCATCCTCTAAGTATAAACTCTCGCCAGGATGGTTCATACCTTCCAAAACCACAACCTTGCAATCAAATGACAACAGTTGCCTCTCGGCAGCCAACCCATCAAGGACAACACCGATAACAATGACAATCCCTTCCGTCACCTCAGGCAACTGAGAAGTAAATGGAAGCGAAACCCCAAAATTAATATGCCCGTTATACAAAAGTTATTCATAAGCAAATGTAAGCAAATGTTCATACTCATTTCTCACAAATTCTCTAATCTGTCCTTTTGTCAACCATACCCTAACATTTCCCCTCCAAGGAGCCAATATATGGTTCCTCATAACACTATAATCAGTCTGCTCTTTCCCACCCAATTATCTCACAACCGTAGGTCGGATCTCATGCTCAAGCAATGAATGAATTAAGAAACACATTTTGAAATTTATCTATCCGAAGACGGGGTTGCTAGTGTTTGGTCCTATTAATAAATATAATAAACAGCCCTATTTGGCATTCGCAAAAGAACATAAACCGAAATTCCAACCCAATAATAATAATCCTATGACCAAATCCAAACTATATGCTAGGTTTGACCGCATTAAACAAAACAATCAAAAACTGAAGTTGAAAATTATATTACCATGAAGTTGATGCCACTGGTTGCAGTTCCGGATCCTTGTTCTGCATAATATGTAGCAAAAATTGTTCAATAAGCAGAGTATGCAAGTTGAGCCATAGAGAAACAATTAGAAATGAAGAGTGCAAGAAATGTAAAAGAGGGAGAAGAAAGAGAGATCTTACAGCTATGGGAAGAAAATGGTGTTCCTTGATACTGCAACCCTCGGGAGACACGAAGAAAATGAGAATGAGGTGGAGTGGATTGACCCGAGAGGTTACGTTTATTTATTCTGTCTTAACAATCAAATATGGTATGGTCATGGACTCATGGGCTGTCATGGGCAGTCGTGAGCCGATTCCATATTAAAATCGATTTAATTGGAAAAATCGATTTCCATATTCGTTTTTGAATTTGTAGCTGGGATTTTGTAAATTGTAGTTAATGCTTTTAAAGGTGGGGGAGTTATATTTGATAATGTACTATTTCAAATATGCAATTGTCCAATAGCATAATTCTGTTCTTGGTATACCATAACAACAAAAACTGCATCTCATTCTACAATTAATTTCATTTTCTTCTTTATCTACTCTTGTTCAATCCAACTTTTTTATACAGTCTTTAAAGGTCTTCTGCAGAGAACTTTTTCTTGAGTCATAGACTTCTAATTGCCAAACTCGGTATCAATTTTCTTTAAACTATAAACCAGAAGCACAAAAGAAGGGGTTTCCTAAAGATAGAAACTATAATCTTTCCTTGAAACACATGATAACAATGAATACTATCACTTTTAGCATTCTTATAGCTGGACAATTTTCTTTTGTTGACTATATACTATTAACTTCTTGACCTTTATTGACACCATTGA
>Ga0228710_1010672_pt1 | contig 12172 bp, 6 predicted proteins | sample MedpolnodulmetaG_FD_177995 | JGI IMG/M metagenome (GOLD analysis project Ga0228710, IMG submission 177995) | Root nodule microbial communities from Medicago polymorpha collected in Santa Monica, California, United States - pink nodules | ecosystem: Host-associated > Plants > Roots > Nodule...
TAATTGATACATAAAAAACATAAGACAAATATTTACTACCTCCGTCCCTAATTATATGGCCCTTTTGGAAAAATAACGGAAATTAAGAAAATTAAAAATGATAATAAATTTGTTTGCAATTACTATTGTTTTTACAAATTTGTCCTTTAAGAGAGAGGGTTAGTGTATGTTTTCAATGTAGTATTTAATGCTGATTGAAGAAAAAGATATAAAATAAATAGGAGTATATTGGTAAAGAATTAATTAATGTGCTTGGAAATTGCAAAGGGGTCTTATAAAAAGACAAATTTTTCTCTCAAAAGGGTCCTATAATTAGGGACGGATGTAGTATCACTGATATATACAAAAACATGAGATAAATATTTATCACTAATAAATATATAAAAAATGGACAAATATTTGTTATCGATACATTAAAAAAAAGATAAATATTTATCCCTGATAAATATAAAAGGGAACAACACATTTTCAAAAAGACATAAATATAAAGTTATGCAAACCTAGCTTATTTCTACTGTAATATAGGTTAATGCTATTAGGAAGAGAAGGGAACAAACTAATAAATAAAGGGCTAAACAAATGTTAGCAAACCCTTTGTCAAAAAAAAATGTTAGCAAACCTTTATGCGTATGAGTTACCTTCTATATGAATTAATTGATAAATATTAAGAAAACACTAGATAAATATTAAAAACACAGGAAAAAAATTTATAACTCATACATAAAAAAGTATGAAACAAGTATTTATCACAATTTTTTATGAAGGTTTTATCAAAAAAAAAAAACATAGGACAAATATTTATTATTGATGCATAAAAAATTATGAGTCAAATTTTTTTCAGCGATAAAAAAAAATCATTGTTAAAATATTAGTCATTAATACATAAAAATATGGGAGATATATTTATCATAGGTAAATCTAGAAAGAAAAAAAGGGACAAATTTGTAATTGATACATAAAAATAAAAAAAATAAAAAAATAATTGATAAATATGAAAAAAAATTGTAGAAATATATTTTTCATTTTTATAATCAAAGTAAAAATTAAATTAAAAAAAGAAGCAAGTACAAGATTGAGGAGTAAGGACCTGACCCAGTAAACTACAAAAGCAAACCCCAACAATTAAGTACAAAACTGGCAATAAAAGAGAACAACCCTAAACAACACTACCACAGACAATCCAACGAACCAATGTAAGGGTGCGAAAACGAATTACAAATAAACGCAATGTGAATTCTCTAAGCATTTAAATAGACATATGGATCGTCTACCAACACAGAAACGACTCAAGTTTCAACATCTTCCTTCAAAGTATCAGCAATCCATAAACGCCCTTTCGAGCCAAAGCAACCAATTACGAACCTAATCCACATATTCACAGTGGTCTTGAAACTTCAGCTGAAGTCTAGATCGAGGGATGAACAAACAGTAGAAGTCTATCACATCCCACCAACGACGGAAGAAGCAACCATGAAGGATAAAATCCTTTAGGTACGATGAACGACTACTACCGTCAACATGTAGCATCTACACACCTAGCCCTTTCGAGCAATATTTAAGATAAAGCCAGTCATGTTGAATCGAGATATGCATCCAATAGAACAACCCCAAAACTAAAGAACCCAGGTCTTGAATCCAAAAAACCAAATACAAGATTTTCATACCAAATCACAGAGACGGAACAAAGTCACCACCCATCTTCATCTCTAGAAAACAAAACGTCTAAAAACATAAACGGAAAAAACATAGCAAAAACCAGATCGAAAACTCACGATCTGACATAATCCACCATAAAAACTAACTTATAACCGTGTCAGTGTCAATGCAGTGCCAGAAAACGGTGGTGTTGAACGATACCAGTGACCACAACAGAATCAACTCACACCAAGACTGCGAGTGGACAGTCGGGGCGGCACTTCACCGACGATGATCTAAATACCCATAAATATATTTTTCTTTTATGCATAAAAACACGATACATATGTTTATCACTAATAAACATAAAAAATATAAGACACATATTTGTCATCATTGCGACAAAAATGATACGGACATATTTAAAAATTCACGGGATAAATAATTTTCATCGATAAATTAAAAAAATAAAACAATTTGAGATTGAAAAATAATAGTATATCACCCGTGCATTGCACGAGTTAACACACTAATTAAATACAAATATGTGAGGATGATTTTGGTGAGAGCATTTTGTGAGGATCAATATGGTGGGACACATGGCAACACCAAAAGAATAGTACTCCCTCCGTCCCTCAATAGATTATCTATTTGACAATATACATTATTGACTTAATATACTTTGACCATATTTTTCTACTAATTCACAAAGATAAATAATATCATGTAAGATGTTGTTGGATCTATCTCAATGGATATTTTTAAAATATTAAATTTTCAGAATTTTTTTTAGTAGAGAATTGAAGATATCAAAGATAAAACATATGCATTGATACGTGTGTCGGAGTCAACTAGGTCATCTAATATAGAACGGAGGGAGTAATTCATTTTCATAAAGAGACTTGATAAATAGGTCTCAAATTTATATAATATAGATATAGATAATAATAATTGAAATTAAAAGTTATGGATCCCGCCAAAAAAATTTGATTTATTTTTTTTTATAGAAGAAAATTGATTTACTACTCTTTTATCAATAGACTTCGTTGGGGAAGTAAATATTTCCACTGTGTGGATTAAATTATTAATTTTGGTTGGAAAATGTGATGTGAAATAAATAATTTATGGAACAATGATATTTGAACAACTATTTGGAATAACTTTTTTGACAACTTTTATTTTCTTTCTTTTCATTGGTCAAAAACAATGGAGAGAGAAAAAGGAAGAGAGAGTAAGAATTGAATGTGAGTATGAAAGACAAAGTTATCTAAAAATTGTCACAAAGTGGTTGTACAAATATCATTTCTCTAATTTATGGATGTCTCGTTAACGAGTGTTCCCAGAACACTATTTAAGCATCTCATCTTTTTCATTAAAAAGTTACTATTCAAATTGTTTAAAGAGTGTAATTTATTTATTTTTAGTAGATTGTTCATTGGGTTAGTAAATTTGAATTATTATATTTATCGGAGACTGTATCACGTGCAGAGTACTACTGTCTAAATTAATGTATGATTATATTTATGTTCTTATGCATGCATCTACTACAGAGTCTAGTCCAAATCCAAACACAGTTTCTCAATTCCTAGATCCCATCTCAGAGTTTATTGCTTTTGAATTGTTTGTCTTTTAGATTTGAGTCTTGAATTAATCTCTTCGTATTTCTGTTTTGTCTTTCAGATTTTTGTCATTTTCCCATTCCAATGGCAAAAAAGAGAAAAAAAACAAAAAACAAAAACCAAAAACCAAAACTAAATCAATAGTGATGGAAAGTTATCTCATATATTTTCTGCATTTTTAATGTCTACACTATGAATATGAACAGATTGGCTTCAGCTTAGTTTGTATTCACTTTGTTTATTTCAGAGGTTGGAGTAGTTACAGGTACGCATTAATTAATTTGTTTTCCTTCACTAATAGAGAGTAAATTTTGCAATTTTTGATTGAAGTTTTTTTTTAATATTTTGTTGTTCTTTGCATATCATTTAGTTGCTTCCTTTTCAAAGACATTTTGCATCAGTCTTGTAGCTCGCACCATCAATAGCACAAGTTGTTCGGTTGTTGATTCATAATCCAGGTAAGAGGTTCATACTCTTCAAACATGATCAAAAGGCTTAATGATCTTTCTTTTTTGTAATTTCTTAAATGCTCAATTGGTCCCTTAACTTGATTTCAAGTATAGGTTTAGTCCCATAAGTAATAAAAAGTCTGTTTAGGTCCTTTAACTTTATTTAAAGTAACGGTTTGGTCCATTTTGTTAATTTAATTCAAAAAAAGTTAAATTTTGGTCCCTTAACTTATTAAATAGTATTAATTTGGTCCCTTAACTTATTTAATTAGTATTAGTTTGGTCCTTAAACTTAACGTTTTTTTAAATTAAATTAACATAAGGGACCAACCAGATACTTTAAATAAAGTTAAGGGATCTAAACATGCCTTTTATTACTTATGGGACCAAACCGATACTTGAAATCAAGTTAAGGTAATAATTGAGCATTTAAGCCTAATTTAATCTATTTGTTCAAATATTATAACAAAATAATAACCAAATATTCTCTACGCGTATATGTGGAGACTAATCCTTCGGGTTTTAAAGGACTAGACATGACAATTCTAGTTGTACTTTGGTTGATTTTAAAACTGTTTATGGGACTGGACAAATTAAAGGAGACTGGACAAAAACTATAATTTTTGTCCCTCACTAAACCACATCATCATTACTTTTTGTATCAAGTATAAGTTGTCTAAAATACTAAAAATAACTTTATCCACCAAACATCGTATAAGACAAAAAGTTGTTCAATACCTTCAAAGTTTGTATTATGTTGTTCTGTTTTGTATTGTTTTGCCAAGTATTTACCTTTTAGCAAAGATTTAAAGTTGCATAACTCGCCACTTTTTTTTTCTTCCTAATCCACCGAGGATCTTTGACCACAGTAGATACCCATTAGGATTAAATATGTTTTGGATTCCTCTAAAACGACTGAATTTTGCTTTTGTTCACTCTAAATTATTTTGATTTGTTTTCATCCGTTTTTAACTAATTTTTTATTTTTTATACCGATGTGCAACATTCATTAACTTCTTATGTGTCTATGGAAAGTCACATAGATTGTGGTTGTCCAAGGTAAGACCCAATACCTTTGGTGGTGAAATGAGTTATATTTTCTTGAGCTAAAAAATGAATTATATTTATCTCTCAAAAACAAAATGCCTAGGACAAAAAATATTGAATTCAGAGTATAACAAAGGAACATAAGTATGCAAGAACCCAAATTTTTTAAGCACATTCTACATTTGATAGAAACAATACTTTTAAAACTTGAAGGGATGAAAATCATTTTTTTATGGAGATTAAAACTAAATTTGGTTGTTTTATAGAGATAAAATGTATATTTAATCTTTTGATAAGAAATACAAGTCTTAAATTTTTGATTGGTTACACATGATTAATGAAATTCAATTTGCACAGTCTACCTTTATTATTGGATTTTATTGTCTACATTTTTCTAATTCTAACCAAACCATATGTTCTATTTAATAATTGCAGTTTTCCATCGAAAATAAGAGTAATGTGTCAATGTCCCACATTTCCAAATGTTACCCTTGTTTCTTTTTCCCTCATACATAAATAGTATCTTTTACTTTCACTTTCAGATTTTGACTCAAGTCACAAGGAAAAGGAGAAGAAAAGAAAATCAATGGAAATTTTAGCTTCTATTGTTGGAAAAATAACAGAATATACCATTGTGCCGATTGGACGTCAAGTAAGTTACTTGATATTCTACAAAGGTAACTTCAAGACGTTAAAGGATCATGTTGAAGACCTTGAGGCTGCAAGAGCAAGAATGATCCATTTGGTTGAAAGAGAAAGGGGAAATGGTAAAGAAATTGAAAAAGATGTTCTGAATTGGTTGGAGAAAGTGAACGAGGTCATTGAAAAGGCGAATGGGCTTCAAAACGATCCTTGCCGTGCCAATGTTAGGTGCTCAGCATGGTCGTTCCCCAACTTGATTTTACGTCATCAACTAAGCAGGAAAGCCACAAAAATTGCAAAAGATGTTTTTCAAGTTCAAGGAAAAGGGACTTTTGATCAAGTTGGTTACCTTCCCCCTCTAGATGTAGTAGCCTCCTCCTCAACAAGAGATGGTGAAATCTACGACACAAGGGAGTCGCTTAAGGAGGACATTGTGAATGCCTTAGCAGATCCTACTTCACGCAACATTGGGGTCTATGGGTTGGGTGGGGTGGGGAAAACCACTCTGGTGGAGAAAGTTGCTCAAACAGCCAAGGAACATAAATTGTTCGATAAAGTGGTTAAGGCAGAAGTATCGAAAAATCCAGACATTAAAAGAATTCAAGGGGAGATTGCAGATTTCTTGAGTATGCGATTCGAAGAGGAGACTATTCTTGGTAGAGCACAACGCCTAAGACAAAGAATCAAGATGGAGGAAAGTATCCTTATCATTCTAGATAACGTATGGACCATACTTGATTTGAAAATTGTAGGGATTCCATTCGGTCATGAACATAATGGTTGCAAATTGTTGATGGCATGCAGAAATCAAGAAGTGTTGTTGCAAATGGATGTTCCAAAGGATTTCACATTCAAAGTTGAACTTATGAGTGAAAATGAGACATGGAGCTTGTTTCAATTTATGGCAGGGGATGCGGTTAAAGATAGCAATTTGAACGATCTACCATTTCAAGTGGCCAGAAAATGTGCAGGTTTGCCTCTTAGGGTAGTAACAGTAGCGCGTGCAATGAAAAATAAGAGGGATTTTCAATCTTGGAAAGATGCATTAAGGAAATTACAAAGTAATGATCATACAGAGATGGACCCGGGAACTTATTCTGCTTTGGAATTGAGTTACAACTCATTGGAGAGTGATGAAATGAGGGATCTGTTCTTGCTTTGTGCGTTACTGCTAGGTACTGATATAGAGTACTTTCTCAAAGTTGCGATGGGGTTGGACATATTGAAGCATATTAATGTCATGGATGATGCAAGAAACAGACTTTACACAATAATCAAATCTTTGGAGGCGACATGTCTTTTGCTTGAAGTTAAAACATGTGGAGATATTCAAATGCATGACTTTGTTCGTGATTTTGCTATATCCGTAGCACGCAGGGACAAACATGTACTTCTAAGAGAACAATCTGATAAGGAATGGCCAACCAAAGATTTTTTTAAAAGGTGCACGCAGATCGTTCTGGATAGGTGTGATATGCACGAGTTTCCTCAAATGATTGATTGTCCAAACGTTAAGCTTTTCGTTTTGCTTAGTAAGAATCAATCTTTAGAAATCCCTGATACTTTTTTTGAGGGAATGAGAAGCCTTAGAGTGCTAGATCTAACATACTTGAACTTGTTAGCTTTACCCACATCGTTTCGGTTCCTAACAGAACTTCAGGCATTGTGCTTGGATTTTTGCATTTTGGAAAATATGGATGCAATAGAAGCTTTGCAAAATTTAGAAATTCTTAGACTTTGTAAATCTTCAATGATCAAGTTGCCTAGAGAAATAGGGAAATTGATTCGTTTGAGAATGCTTGATTTAAGCTATTCAGGAATAGAAGTAGTTCCACCCAAAATCATATCAAGCTTGACTAAATTGGAGGAGTTGTACATGGGAAATACCTCTATTAATTGGGAAGATGTGAATTCAATGGTTCAAAATGAAAATGCTAGCATTGTTGAGCTTCAAAAACTTCCCAACTTGACAACTCTAGAATTACAAGTTCGTGAGACTTGGATGTTGCCAAGGGACTTGCAATTGATGTTTGAGAAGTTGGAAAAATATAAAATAGTTGTTGGAGATGTATGGGAATGGTCTGACATTGAGGATGGAACATTAAAAACATTGATGCTCAAACTTGGTACCAACATACATTTGGAGCACGGCATTAAAGCATTGATTAAAGTTGTTGAGAATTTGTACTTGGATGATGTAGATGGAATTCAAAATGTGCTTTATCAACTAAATAGGGAAGGATTTCCATTTCTGAAACATCTCCACATCCAAAATAATGCAAACATGAAGCACATTGTTGACTCTAAAGATAAGAGGAATCAAATCAATGTGTCCTTTCCCATCTTGGAAACACTAGTACTTCTTAATCTTAAAAACCTGGAGCATATATGTCATGGTCCAATTTCGATTACTTCTTTTGGAAGTCTCAATGCTATCAAAGTAAAAAATTGTGTCCAGTTAAAATATCTTTTCTCCTTTACAATGGTTAAAGGACTTTCTCACCTTTCTAAGATTGAAGTTTGTCAGTGCAATTTTATGAAGGATATAGTGTTCGAAGACAACAATTCAAGTGCTAATAATGATATAATTGATGAAAAAATTGAGTTTCTTCTATTGCGTTCATTGACTTTAGAACATTTGGAGACACTTGATAATTTCATCTCATATTATTTGACGCATTCCAGAAGTAAGCGAAAGTGTCTTGGTTCAGAGTCGAATGTTTCTGCACCATTTTTCAATGCTCAGGTATGTTATCTTGTTTTTAAGCTTCTCTAGATACAAATGATATGATTTTTAAGCTTCTACATATTATCAATTCTTAGATTGTAATGAAGAATATTGCTTATTATATTTTTTTGGCTTAATTGCACTTTTCCCCCCTATCTTTTTCCGATTGTGCGATTTTGCACCCCATCCTTTTCCCCCTTTCTAGTTTGGAGGCCCCTTGGGTGATTTGGTGATGATGTGGCCATTTTTGATGACGTGTCCGCAATTAATTCATGCCATGTGTGTAAATCATATTTTTTAAAAACAAATTTTTTTTTAGGAATTAAAGAGAGGGAGTCACGTGATCTCATTTGTATACCCTCACAAATTTCACAATACACCCCCAATTCATCAGATCACTAACTTCTCATCTTCTCCAATGGAACTCATCGCAAATCCGATTCCGTCTCATCCCAAATCGAAAACCTAATCAGCTACACCAATCAAACCCGTTTTGATTCCTGTAAACGAATCTGTCAGTTCTTTTGATTCCAGAAATCATCTAAACCCTAATCATCACTTTCTGTTTGATATATTTGTGTTGTTCTATTAATGTGTCTAATGACAGGAACTTTGTGATACCAACTATATGCATCACATTTTCTGATTGATGACAGGAACTGTGTCTTTTTAATGCTATATTTTATTGAGGGGTGCTCTTGAGAAGGAAAGTTGGCAGGAATCTAACAGCGTAGAAACATCATAGAATTTGAAAAGTTATTAGTTTAACTACAATTTGATGTAATACAAATTACAAACTGACATAACTTCACCAAATGTATTTTTTCATAGACAACCCAATTAAGCCACCCTTAACTGGAATTTGAAAATTGCAACGAAATAACAAAGTCTGGAACAATACTACAAATGCTCAAACTAATGTTCTTGTGCGCGCTCAAATGGTATTGTCCGACTGGAAACTGTTGGTGAAGCTGCAGCCCAAACTGATATGGAGCAGGCTGCTACAAGCTGTAGTGTCTGAAAAAAATCAGCAGCAGGACAAACAAAACGCAACATTGACGCCTCTTTTCTGACTCATGATGATAAAGTATTGGCATGTGCATTAGAGATGAATGAGCAGAAACATAAAACAGCAAATGAAGCACGCAACATGATGATAAAGCATTGTGTTTCTACCAAGATATAAACGCTACTGATACATGACTGAATTTCAGATGTAGCACGCAACATAACAACCCAAATGAAGCGAGTAATATCGAGTATGATTTGAGCAGAGACTCCCTCTATTTAATTCCCAAAATTTTATTGTTTTTATCAATTAGGGAGTATGAGTGAGTCGAAGGAATGGGGAAGAAGATAGAAATTAGGGATTTCACATTTTTATCACGTGACTCCCTTGTTTAATTCCCAAAATTATTATTATTATTTTAAAAAAAATATGATTTACACACATGGCATAAATTAAATGCGGACACGTCATCAAAAACGGCCACATCATCACCAAAACACCCAAGGGGCCTCCAAACCAGAAAGGGGGAAAAGAATGGGGTGCAAAATCGCCCAATTAAAACAATGGGGTGCAAAATCGCACAATTGGGAGAAGATAGGGAGAAAAGTGCAATTAAGCCTTTTTTTTTTTGTATCAATTCATCAGTATATGTTCAATAATGATTTTTGTTAATCTTTTTTGTAGGTTGCATTTCCTAATTTGGATACCCTTAAATTGAGCTCACTTCTCAATTTGAATAAAGTGTGGGATGACAATCATCAATCTATGTGCAACTTGACTAGCTTGATCGTGGATAATTGTGTTGGATTGAAGTATTTATTTCCCTTTACTTTGGTTGAAAGTTTTATAAACCTCAAACACCTTGAAATAAGTAATTGTCCTATGATGGAGGAGATAATAGCTAAAAAAGACAGAAACCATGCACCGAAAGAGGTATGGTAATTCTATTATTGGGAGCATCCAATTAATTTAAACTTGCAATTTAAATAATTATTTATACTAATAGTAGTTATTTATGAATTCATAGGTTGGTTTTTTGAAATTAGAGAAAATCATACTGAAGGTTATGAACAACTTGAAGTCAATATGGCATCGCCAATTTAAAACATTGAAGATGTTGCAAGTGAACAATTGCAAGAAAATTGTGGTGGTTTTTCCTTCTTCAATGCAAAACACATATAATGAGCTAGAAAAGTTGGAGGTTACAAATTGTGCTTTAGTTGAAGAGATATTTGAATTGAATTTCAATGAAAATAACACTGAAGAGGTTTCAACACATTTGAAAGAAGTTACTATAGATGGACTGTTGAAGCTGAAAAAGATATGGAGTGGAGATCCTCAAGGAATTCTTAGTTTTCAAAATCTAATAAATGTACAACTATTTAGTTGTGCAAGCTTGGAATATCTATTACCACTCTCCGTAGCCACTTGTTGCTCACATCTCAAAGAGCTTCATATAAAATTTTGTCGCAACATGAAGTAAATTGTTGCACAGGAGAAAGAATGTAACGTGAATGAAGCTCCCATATTTGAGTTTAATCAACTAAGTAGTTTATTTCTTTGTGCCTTACACGAACTCAATGGTTTCTATGCTGGAAATCATACTCTAGCATGCCCATCTTTGAGGAAAATCAGTGTTTTCAATTGTACAAAGTTGAATTCGTTCAGAAGTCTGTTTCAAGATGACAAACACACTGTTTCAACGAAACAACCACTTTTCATTGCCGAAGAGGTATTCATTATATTTAAATTTACATATGGAGTATAATAATTGCATAATAAACACTCTGCAGGACTTGTCAGTGTGTGTGTGTGTTTTTTTTATTTTATAGTAAGGAGATTTTTTTTTTAAAATTACACCTGAGGTCCTTTAAGTTATTTAATTATAACAAATTGGTCTTTTAAATTTTTTAACAACTACTAACAGTGGCATTTAAAAAAAATGATAATATCCATAAATTGATATATGTGAGTTCAAAAAAAATTGAAAAAAGTACAGAGGTATTGGCAAAAATTAAAAAGACAAATTTTAGTCATTAGTAATTATTGTTTCACTCAATAATAAAATGTTTAATTCTCTTACATTGTTGTTTAAATATGATTTAGGTGATTCCGAACTTGGAGCTGTTGAGGATGGAACAGGTGGATGCTGACATGATATCGCAAACCCAAAACTCAGGTGCCCTCTTTCGCAAAATGACCTGTGTTGGCTTGAGTAGCTATAACACTGAAGATGCTAGATTTCCTTATTGGTTTCTTGAAAATGTGCATACTCTGGAGTCACTATTTGTTGAGGATAGTTGCTTCAAGAAAATATTTCAAGATAAAGGAGAAATAAGTGAGAAGACTGATACGCAAATAAAAGAATTGACATTGAATATATTACCTAAACTTCAACATATATGTGAGGAAGGATCCCAAATTGACCCAGTTCTTGAGTTCCTTGAATGCTTAAAGGTTGTTAATTGTCCTAGTTTGACAAATTTGATGCCTTCCTCTGTCACCCTTAATCATCTGACGCAGTTGGAAATAATAAACTGCAATGGGCTAAAATATTTATTCACAACTCCTACTGCACGAAGTTTGGACAAGCTCTCAGTGTTGAAGATTAAAGACTGTAATTCACTTGAAGAAGTAATTACTGGAGTAGAAAATGTTGACATTGCTTTTAATAGTTTGGAAATTTTCAAGTTGAAATGTTTGCCAAGCCTCGTCAAATTTTGCTCTAGTAAGTGTTTCATGAAGTTTCCATTGTTGGAGGAAGTAATTGTGATGGAATGTCCTCACATGAAGATTTTTGCTGCGGGAAACACAAGTACACCACTTCTTCGAAAAGTTAAAATTGCAAAAAATGATGAAGAATGGCTTTGGAAGGGAAACCTGAACGATACAATTTACAACATGTTTGAAGATAAGGTATGCTTAATTGATACTACTTTTAGGTTTTTTCAACAAAAAAAAAAAGACCCTACTTTTAGGCTCTTGTTAAAAAAACAGACATTGCGGTGAGCATAGCTCTGTTGGCAGGAGCAATGCATTTAAT
>Ga0228710_1010674_pt1 | contig 12171 bp, 3 predicted proteins | sample MedpolnodulmetaG_FD_177995 | JGI IMG/M metagenome (GOLD analysis project Ga0228710, IMG submission 177995) | Root nodule microbial communities from Medicago polymorpha collected in Santa Monica, California, United States - pink nodules | ecosystem: Host-associated > Plants > Roots > Nodule...
ATCTAAAGGCTATGACATCCTTGTGTGATCAATCATTACATTAAGCAATAGGAAATTCATTCCAAATTCTTAATTTGATCAAATATTAATAAATTAGATGAAGGTAACATTCTAGGAAGCAGAGGCAGCGGAGAAGGCTTGCCATGAATCAAGGATGAACATTAATGGACTCCAAGCTAACCTTCTCTGAGTGCTGACAGATAAAGGTCTTCTCCCACTGCTCCTATGTACATGAGGAATGGAGTGAAGAAATAGAAAGGGAATTGAAAAAGTGATTTGTATGGTGTAAAATGGAAAGGAAGAGGGAGAGCCGAAATGGAAAGAAAGGTAAAGAAGAAAGAAAGAAAAAAAAATGCAAAGGAGCAGGGAGAGCCGAGAGAGAAAGAGATGTGTTGAGCTGCAACCTCCCTCACACCAACAAGAAGAATCCAAAACCCTTATTTTGGACATGAGTAAAGAGGAGAATAATTGTAAATCGAGAGAATCAATAAGAAGAGAATCTCAAAGAATGAGCTAAGGTCAATATTGAGGAATTTCTCATCTCCTAAAACCCCTAAGGTAACATAGTCTTACCCCAAACTCAAAACCTCTCTAGGGTGTACTTAAATTCCTTACTAATTATTGATTGCACGTGCTTGATTTAGGGTTCATGAGAGGAAAAGAGGAATTAGGGATTCTAGAATTTAAATTTGGAAAATTGATTTGGATAATTGTACATGAAAACTCTAATTTTATGTTTTTGGTAATGTTAGTAAAGGTAGAATAGAAATAATACGAATTGTTATTAATTTTGGGATTCAAGAAATAGAAGTAGAATTTCATAGAAATTATAGTTTAAATTACTTTGTACTTTGATAGTAATTTATGTATATAAAACAAAAACAGATATACTAGTTCTGTGTATGTATTATGTGTGTGTAAACACTAGATAGAAATAAGTTGCAATGTCATGTACTAAATTTGCCTTATGTTGAAATAAGTAACTATTTGTACTTAGTTGTGAGATAATTGTAGTACACTGTAATAATAAGTTTTTGGCAACAAGTATAAAGTTAGTATAAGACGTGGCCTGACAATATGTTTATAAGTGGAGGCAATCCTCACCTCACAAGCCGGTTTTGTGGGGTTGTGTTAGGCCCAACCACGATTTCTTAAATGGTATCAGAGCCTCTCCAATATCCATTGGGCCACCTGCTATCAGGTTTCCGCTATCGGGCCACCCACCATTTCTGTCCACGAACCAAGCCCAATAGTGCTGGTCGTGAGGGGGTGTGTTAAGAGTTCCACATCGTAGAGGACGTGGCCTGACAATGTGTTTATAAGTGGAGGCAATCCTCATCTCACAAACCGATTTTGTGGGATTGTGTTAGGCCCAACCACGATTTTTTAGAGTTAGCTCTAAGTGTATTCATTACATATAGACATAAAGAAATCAAAGTAATAAATTGTAAGGTAAGAGCTAGTGAAGTAGTAAGTGGGACGCCGCTTGCAAATAAGTTAACTTCACTAGTAGATAGATTATTCCTAAGTACCCTCACACTTAGGAGTTTCTGCAATTAAAATTTGACAAGACTACTCCCTCTCTGTAATACTCATTTATTCTTATATGTTGATTTGCGCAAAGAAATATATTACTCATGCCATATTTTGTTTGATTTGGTTAAAGGATTCCAAGAAGAAGTTGTAGAGTGCAGCTAAAGTAAATAACATATGAATTCTTATGTTTATAAACCATTGCTTATTTGCTAAACTATTAAATAGGTAGAAGAGTTTATTAGTTAACAATATTGACAAGAGAGTTTTTTTTCCATGTTTAGTACACCCGATATGGCTTAGAACATCAAAGTGCATTTTATTTTATATTCTATGTTACTGAGTCTTTGTACTCATTATGTTTGGACGATGTTTTCAGGTTAAGCTTGATATTGGAAAGTTGAAGAGTATGTCCGGACTACTCGTCAACAGTTCAATGTATAGTTCTTCGTTACCGGATCATGGTCAGAGTCATATACAAGATTATAAATTCTTGTTGTACATTTTGAAATATATGTAATTGCAGTATTAGAGGTCCCAAAAGTATTAGAGCTTTATCAGTTCAAATAATTTTGAAAATTTATCTCGGTCTCTAGTACCAGACATCTTCCTAGATGTTACAGTTTTGACACCCTGAAACTTTTAAAATGCAGCGTTTTGACCCAAGTCAACAACTTAACAGCTACATCAGCATCAATTAATTATTAACTGACAGCAGGGGTAACGGTGAAATAGTTTATCAACTAAAATGATCTATTTGAAACTTAAAGGACTAACTTGGGAATTCTGTCAAACTAAAAGGATCTAATTGAAACTTTCGAAACTTAAAGGACTAACTTAAGAATTCTGTCAAACTAAAAGGATCAAACGTAGTATTTGACCTTTTTATTAATACTAGTGCTTTATAAGCATTTCATCTCTCTAATTCGACACCTCACACAAATTCTTTAAATGAGACTCACAAATAATTTTATATCATCTATCAATAATTTTATATCATTATAGAAAAAAATACTTCATAGAAAATGGAACACGATTCTTGTACTAAAATTTTATAATAAAATGAATAGAATAGAATGAAAAGAGGAAAGAAAAAAAAAGGAAAGTACAGTTAGGTACAAAATAATCATCTTATTATATGAACTCAATGTATTTTGTACACTTTAAATTCAATCGATTAACTTAGTAAGATTTAGAAAATACATAAGATTTTGTAAAATTATTGTTGCTTGAACTAGCAAGATAAAGATATGATGATTGTTGATTAATGATAAGACTATTGATGTAACTTGAGACTTTTTCTCCTTCATTTTTGACACTCTTTGTATTAAAAAGAACCCGCGGTTAAATCAATATACTTCATTTTAGCTTCTTCAAAAGAAAAAAGAGAAATAATCGAGATTTTTTTATTTATAAGGTATTATAAGGTTTAAGTTAATAAGCTTCCTTCAACTATCGTTTCAAAAGTATATTATAAACTAGTGATGGAACAATGTTACCAAAAATAAAATTCTATTTATAAAAAATTCATATTGAATTTTTCTTTGTAATTTGTAGAATATTTGATTTTATTCTCTTAAATAAGGATTAAAATAAATATTAGAGGAGCCTATTTTAACATGAATATATTTACAAAGAGTAAAACAAAACACCAAGTTCCAAGACAAAAGATTATATAGTTGCAAGGATTTAAAACAAAAAAACATTTTATCAATGATTAAAATTAAAATAGCTATCTAAAAGCGCTTAGATGAGATGTCACATGTCTCTTTTAGTTAAACCAAAGTTCAGAGTTTGAACCCAGCCTTAGACATACAACAACGTTAAAACTCTTAGAAAGAGTTTATCGTCCATTTGGTTCCCATAAACTTCGAGCGATTAGTCTCCAATTGCGTGCAGAGAACACCCGATTTACACAAAAAATAAAATCAAGTCAGTTAATATTTGCGAAAATCATTTGTGTATTTAAGCCAATTAGTTATGATGAATGATGAACAAATTGGTTTACCAACGTACTATTATATAAATTATAAACTTTATTATTGCAAAAGATGATACATAATTAAGCCTAATATCTATTCTAATCTAATCTAATAAACCAAAATAGTGGTTACTCGGTCCTCAGTGGCCTGTACAAGTCATTCAACCTATAGTTCAAATCTCACGTCTTGCTCATCAGATTTCATCACCTACTCATTTTCATTTCAGTTCTCTCTATGTCTTTACTGCTCTTAACACTTAAGAATTATTGGACTCAGTCACCAACTAATGTACTATAGACTTTATTTTTTTATTTTTGAGAGGTACTATAGACTTAAACAACACCTAAAATATGGCAATTAAAGTATTATTATGTTAATAGAATTATTACTTACTCAAGTTGAGGGTGTGGGGTTGGATGTTTAATCATTATTTATTTAATATTTTTTTAGGGGTTGGATTTTTTTTTTTTTTGAGGTAAGGGGTTGGATGTTTAATTAACTTTTTGAAAAATATAATTATTACTTACACAAGTTGAGGGCGTAGGGTTGGATGTTTAATTATTGTTTTTTTGGGAAGAGTTGGATGTTTAATAACGTAGTTATTCAAATTTTAACCTTTCTAAAACAACAATTTTTTTCCCTCTCTCTTCTCTCATTCTCAAACCCTACTCGTCACCCCTTTCTTCTTCTTCTTGTCAGAGGGGTGATTTAGGGTCAATTTTAACCTAAAAATCACCCCTCCGAGTTGTTTTTCCTTCTATCCTAATTGAATAAGTGCTTTCACATATTTTTTGTTTTCTTTCCTTTGTTTTTGTGATTTCGTCATCTCTGAACGACTCTGTTTGTTTTGATTTCCCGTCTTTGTGCGGTGTGTTTTTGATTTCCCGTCTTAGTGCGGTGTTTATTTGATTCAGGTTGAAAGATTAGCTTTGAGCAAGTGCAGATCTGATCCTAGATGTTGTGTGTTGTGTTTATGTTGTGGTAACTGATTTTTTTTTTTAGTTTTTTTCTAGGATTGTTGTAGCTGATTTTTGTTTTGTGAAGGTGATGATTTTGTGTTTTTCTTTAATCTGGGTTTTTTTAGGGTTTTGTGTTGAATGTGATGAAATTTTTCTGGGTTTGAGGATGAATGTGATGAATTTTCTGGATTTGATAATGAAGGAGGATGATGTTAATGTTTTTTGATTAAATATTGACGGAATGAATTTAAGTGGCGGACGGAGGTAACTTATAGGACCAAAATGGGCCGAAAATTAATAAAGGGACCATATTAAAATCTCATAATTATTTAAGGGATCATTTATGTAATTAAGCTTTAAAATTTTTAACATGTTCTTATAAGGCACATGTTTAACATGACCTTAAAAACATTGTATTGGGTATAAGGATGTTGGAAAATGAGAGGGGTGGTTGGCAAGGGACCAATTAAGAGGGTGATGGCATAATTAAAAAATTGCTAATTATTGATGTTGATTTTAATTTCTTTTTGGTGTATGCGACGATTGATTAAATATTTTCTATCCAAACAAATCTTCTTTCTTTAGTTAGTAAATTCAAACTAACTTACATGCACGTACAAACGTTTAGATGAGATGAAGTAGTCTTTTTCAACAAAGATTTAAAGTTTGAATTTAGAAATGGACATGCAACATCTTTAAAATTTTTAAGGAGAGCTTATCGGCCATTGAAGTTTCCCAAAACTTGAGAGATTAGCCTCTATTGTTGTGCGTTGAAGAATCCTAATTTTAAAAACAATAAATCTATCTTTTAACAATAAAGCTATTTGTGTTTAAAAATGAGGGGTAGTTGACAGAGTGACCAATTAAGAGAGGGATGAGATAATTAAAAATTGGAAATGTTAACATATGTCCATGAAACATGTTAGTATACCTTATAAACTATTATTGAAAATTGTGTCAATTTATTATTCAAAAAATTAGCAATTAACTTTTCTCGATAAATATTTGCTATCTGTGGAATTCTTAACATGTGCTTTTAGATTAGAAGTTACTAACATTCTTTCAAAAAAAATAAAAAATTACATGCCCCTAAAAACATTTTTATTGTTGGCTTTACTCTTGGACCATAACAGAGGGGTCATTGGTAGAGTGACCAATTAAGAGGGTGGTATGGGCATAAATCAAACCTACAATGTTTTGATCCGAATTTATATTTTTACTTAACTTTCATTTAATCCGGTCAAACAATTTTTTATTTTACCAAAATGACCTTCTTTATCCCATCTTTTTTCACGATCATTTCTTTCATCTTCCTCATTCCATTATATCTAGCAACCATCGTCACTTTTGATTAATATATTATCTTATTTTTTAACAAGTTACGTTGAAAAGATAGTGCACTTTGCTATTGTTATTGTGTTTGTGTGGAGCTTTGAAATGCTGCGTGGATTATATGGTGAACTACTTTGAAGTTTGGAAAACAAGGGCAAGGATTATTACTTCTTTGATGGGTAAGAAAATAGATAGATAAATTGGAAAAAAAAAGTTATTTTGGTAAAATAAAAAATTATTTAACAAAGTAAAAAAAAACGAAAAAATATAAGTTTAAGCCGACTTGATTTGGTCTGATGGTATTGACTTGAGAGCAGTGTGCTCCTCTTCAAGATCAAAAAGGAGGGTAGCACATGTTTTAAAACATGAGGAGGGGGTTGTAACATACTTAATTTGAAAGGATAAGAGAGTAATGTACTCAATTTCTAAACCACGCCAATACATTATAAATAAGTCACTCCCACCCCTTTTACAATCATTCAACCCTCTATTTTCCCTTTTTCTTCATGACTACCACAATGAAGCTTCATCACATAGTCATTTCCATTTGTGCTCTCTTATGTGTAAGCATTCGAATTAGTGGCTCATATAATTTTACCTCCCAGTGTGCTAAAAATCTTAATCAATTATAGTTAACTAAAGAAACTCCGTAAAAAATAGTAACCAAAGAAACACCATTGTTTATATATATGATAGTTATAGTGAACTTTCTACTAATTTGTTAAGTTTTATTTTTTATATGTTGAGGTACTCAGCTAGCGTTTGCAGGCGAAGTCCATGGCCATGGATCGCTGCCGCAAGAATATTGGGAAGCTGTTTGGCCAAACACTCCCATTCCCATTGCTGTGCAAGATCTTTTAAAACCTCGACATGAAGGTTGGTAGTGTTATAACTATATTATTACACAAGTTGAATTACAGACAAAATTTAAAGATAAAAACATGAACTAATTTTAAATTTAGTTTGTTAATCAATATCCTTTAGTTCAGCTATACATGATGAATTAACCCTAATTTTCAAACTGAATTGATTTAACTATTTACTCAACTAAATTAACCATATTTTTGCGTACCAGATGTGGTTAGTGCATGAAAAAGTTGTTGTTAATGAACCATTTTTCTTTCCTAAATATGAGCTCTCTATCTTTGGAAAAAATAATTGGCTTAATAGCAATTTTGACCCTCTATGTTTTAAAAAGTTGCGATTTTGGCCCCCTAACAAAATAAAATACAAAACCGTCCCCTAAGTATTGCCCTTTTGTAGTTTTGGGTCCCAGGCCAATTTTAATTAAGTCACTGCACACGTGGACGTCACGTGTGTAATTTTTTTAAATTTATTTTTTAATTAAAAAAATAAAAATAAAATTATTTTTTTAATAATAAAAAAATTACACACGTAGCGTCCATGTCAGCTTTGACTTGGTCAAAATTGGTCTGGGGGGCCAAAACTGCAAAAGGGACAATACTTAGGGGGCGATTTTGTATTTTATTTTGTTAGGGGGCCAAAATCGCAACTTCTTGAAACATAGATGGCCAAAACTGCTATTAAGCCAACATAATTTGATTGTATATGAATACATTTTTAAGAGGTCTCGTGTTCGATTATGCAAACTAACATAACAACTAATTTTACTAACATACCGAGGCAAAATTACTCTAACGGTCCATTTACTTAATTTTAGGTAACAATTTCCTCAATTATTCATTTTCACATCGTTTGAATCCATTTGATATGGATTTTCAAAATTCAAATACATGGTCCTTGATTTTATATAAATATTAGATTTGGTGCTTGAAAATCTATATACAAACGGACCAAAAGGACAAAAATGACGTGAAAAAAAAATAAAGAACAAAATTGTTATCTAAGATTAAATTAACCGATGATGAGTGTAATTTTGCCCGTTTACCTATGTGATAATAAAATAGTTGAAGGTTAAAAGTTAGAGTTAGTTCCTTAAAAAAAAAAATTTAGAGTTAGACCCATGTACACACATAAAATGATATATATTTTAAAAACTTGATACATTAAATAGACAACTTAAAAACACATGTGCATATCCTAGCTACAAATTGAACCAGTTATAAGAGGTGGAAACTAGCACATGAGGGAGAGATTTTTAGGTTTTAAATATGAGTGGTTAAGTCTTACAACAACTATAAATTGGTAAAATGTTGAATATATAAAAAAATTGATTTATATACCTAATACCTTAAGATTTTGGGTGAAGATATGACATCTCCCTCTGGTCCTAAAACATTGGCCCGTTGCTGCTCTTGACACTCCTACAAACTCTCCATGGATCTCTAAATAATGGTTCAAATGTGAACCTTTAGTATTTTTTAGTAAAAATTGAATTTTATATTAATAAAAATAGAACAATTGTAATATTTCATTGAAATTTGCGTACAGTAATATCTAATTTTCTTAATATATATAAAGATGCCAAAAGAATTACCCAAACCACGTGGATGATATGATAGTAGATCTCTTACAACTTAATCAGAGGTATTGGCTTCAAATACGATCCTCATAATTCAACAATGCTCAATATTTTGAAGTAGAGTTTTGTCATCCATTCCTCTCTTACCCGGATCAAGAGACTAGTCTCTGTAGTTGCGCAAAGAAGATATTCAATTAGGAAAAAAAAATGACAAAAGGATTAAATTTGGAGATGAAAAGGATATTATATATGTTGTGAATTCGTTAAAAAATCGCACCAATAAAATACTTGATGTGCAGAGCAAAGTAATCAAGCAACCAATGTCAACGTGGGTAACAATAATAAACACAAGCAAGAGTAAAAAAAGAGCGAGAGAAAAAAAAAAAAGAACACACGAAATTTGTTTACCCAGTTCGGTCAAATATTGACTTAGTATGGGGGAGAGAGCAGCTCTCTGTTTCACTATAATGATGAGTAACTTTACAAAAGAGATATCAAAGGGTTACGAGAATTAGCCGTCAAACATAATTCTACACAAAGTCACAATCTCTTCCCGTGACCAAGAGACTCAATACTAATAGTGTTTCCCAAGGTGAATCAATTTCAACCCTAGTGTGTCCTGCTTAGAGAAATCTCTCTCTAAACCCTAGTTTGTTGTTTGTTTCTAAACCCTTGTTTCATCCCCCCATCTCTCTCAAGGTTTACATCTGATACAAAGTTTATATTTATAGAGAAATAAAACCCTCAAAATTTGGAACAAATCTCACACTGAAAAATACGTTTTATTTTTATCCTTCAGCGTAAAACCGAGCCACGATTTTTCCAAAATCGCAAGTCCAAAAAACTGGTCCAAAATCATGCCACGGTTTTTCCAGATCGGGCCACGGTTTTGGCAGATTCTAAATCCTTAATTTTGAGTCAATTCTCAACGATATATACACGAACTATGAACTAGGGCTTGAATTCTTACGAAGTTGTTAAAAAAACTAATAAGTACTAATTATTTTTCTCATTTATCATGTTATATAGGCGATGAAATTGAGGATCTCCCCATGGAGTTAGACAAAAAACAATACCCGAAAGATTTATTCTTTCAAAATGAGCTTTACCCAGGAAAAACAATGAACTTGCAGTTCGACAAAAGTCTCTTTGCACAACCTGTTGGTGTTATCATGTATTATAATGGCAATGATGTTAATAAAAACACTGATAAAGAAGGATATAATGTTGATGAGGTATGTGTAAAGATGAAAGCCACAAGAGGAGAACTAAAGCATTGTGCTAAATCTTTGGGATCATTAATTGAGTTTGCTATTTCAAAGCTTGGAAACAACATTCAAGCACTTTCAAGTTCCTTCATAGATAATCAAGAACAATACACTGTAGAGTCTGTACAAAATCTTGGAGATAAAGGGGTGATGTGTCATAGGTTGAATTTCCAAAAGGTTGTATATTATTGTCATAGAATTCGTGCAACCACAACTTTCATGGTTCCATTGGTGGCCGGTGATGGAACCAAAACTCAAGCAATAGCTGTTTGCCATGCTGATACTTCTGGTATGAATCAACATATGCTTCATGATGCTCTTAAAATGGATTCTGCTGATAACAAATACCCAGTTTGCCATTTCCTTGGCAATAAGGCCATTCTGTGGGTGCCTAATTTCCTTGGCAAAGTTGATGTTTAGTTGGCATTTTATGCAATTCCTAAGGCTGTATTTAAATAAATGATTATTGTGTGTTGTGTGTTTTTTTAATTCTGAGGAGTTGAACTTGTGACTTCTTTATGAGTCCAAGTCTTGTACCAAATCATCTTGTCCCTCCAAGATGGTGTGCTGGAATTGAAAATAATTGTGCTATGATGATGTATTAAAATATAATGAATGAAACATGCAGTGTGCTTTTTATGATATAATATTTGTTAAATTATATTTTGGGAAATGATAGATACAGTGACAAACTGTATAAGAAAATTTCAAAACAGTGTATTTGCTAATACCTTTCCTTAATTACTCACCATTATCTCTCTTGATTTCCGACAAATAACAAATTTAATTAGCTGAGACCTTTTCTTGATCAATTCTTGATAAAATCTCTCTAGATAAATAGCAATGCACATATTTTTAGTCTCTTAATTTATCTTTAGGTTTCACCATAATCATTTGTGTTTTTCATTCTGTTTTGATTTCTTAAGTAGCAAATGTCACATATTTTTGTCCTTTCTAAAACCTCTTCATTGAACACCGTCTAATATAATCATTATGAAATATTTCCTTATGAAAAGGAAAATATTAGAAAGTGCACTTAATTTGTTAAGATAATAAAAATAGAAATATTATATTCGAAAATGATAAAAACTACTACTTTTATTTTCCTTAACAATGATAATTATCTTTGCTGTATGTATACAATTTTTCTTAACTATATTCCTTAAACTAGTAAATTTAGCAATCATTAGCTTGGTTGACACAACTTGTACTTCAGATACTTCTTTTAAAAGAGACAAGTTGTTACACTTCTTCTTTTATACTACTTTTTTAAATTTTAATTTAAAACCCCAATTTATTTATTACTTTTTTAAAGTTGGATTGGTCAGACTATTATGCCAATTGGACTCTGCTAATGTTCTTTTGTTGGAATTGAAACTTTTTTCATTCCATGTTTCTAACAAAACCACACATGAACCCATAAGTATATGAAATTGCTTGGTTTGCTCTTAGGCAACTGAACTAACAAAAATACGTTCAATGGTAGTTAACTACCGTTTGCTGATTTACAGTAGTTAACTTCTGCTCCAGAGAAAAACAGTAGTTAACTATTAGTTACAGAGAAAAAATGCACTTCAGACTGAAATGCACAACAAGGACACAAACATTGCTCGTAAAACAACTGAAAATTGAAGGTTTTAAACCTAAGTCGCCTCAAGCGTGGTATTCAACAGATTGGTCTAATCGATGCGATCGAAATAAGGTGTTAAGTTGTGAGGAAAAAAACAATGCTGGATTTGTGAAATTGAGTGGTATGTTAGAATGGATGCTTCAGATTTAGGTATGAGCTTAGCTTATTGTCGCGCCATTTTTCGGAGATCAAGGCTATTTGATTAGCGTTTGACTCACTATTTTATTTCACGACTGAACATTTAATTTTGAGAGAAAAGGGGAAAAAAGTTTGAAACACCCCTTTGAAAAGATTTAGGGTTCGGGGGTTAGTTACATAAAGGGAAGGTGTTAGCACCCTTAACGTCCGTAGTACTCTACGGGAACCTCTTGGTTTTATTTAACGTTTTGTGCTATAACTTGCTTGCTTTTTGAAAAAAATGATTTAAAGTGGTAAATGAAAAAGAGACCTACTTATCTACAATTTTATTGATTTGGAAGGACGAGTGTCCTTTGCCTACGTACCCGTGAGGGATCAAAACCTCGTAGTTCGGGGTAAAAATCGACGTTTGATTTGTTTTGTGTTTTTTATTAATTTTGAAAAAGGTTTTAAAAATGAAAAGCCAAGTGGCAAAATGAATTTGTTTGTGTTTTTTACTATTGAAGAAAAATTACTTGAAATGTGATTAAGATTGATTGCAATTTTGATTTACGAAAGAATAAAAATAAAGAGGTCACTTGACTTGGGATCAAGGTTTATTGTGAAAAAATGATTTTGTGATTTTGTTATTTGCACGTTTTTTTGTTGTTTTTCGAATAATAAGACTAAAAACTAAACTAACGGAGCAAGGAAAGTAAGGCGTAGGTACCTTATGGTGGTGTTGGACCACCACAAGAACCCTTATCCCAAGCTAGCAATAAAATAAAAGGGCATACACACACGCACGCACACATATACCTAAAGCTATTACATAAAACCTATTATACATTCTAAGGTCTGCAATAAAATAAATTACATTAAGGCCTATTTTTTACATTCTAAATCG
>Ga0228710_1010675_pt1 | contig 12171 bp, 7 predicted proteins | sample MedpolnodulmetaG_FD_177995 | JGI IMG/M metagenome (GOLD analysis project Ga0228710, IMG submission 177995) | Root nodule microbial communities from Medicago polymorpha collected in Santa Monica, California, United States - pink nodules | ecosystem: Host-associated > Plants > Roots > Nodule...
CAATACAAAACAGAAACAGACTCTTAAGACTCTTAATACTATAGAATTTCTAAAATGTGAGCTTTGCTAAGAAATTCTAAGTAACAATGAAAACAGAACAATAACAGAGTATGAACTTTGAATTGTTAAGAGTCTAGCATTGTGTGTCTGTATACGTTGTGGATTCTTGTATTGCTTGTATATCAGTTGTAGTGTATTATCCAACTGGTAGGTCTTCACTCCTTTATATAGAGGTGTGAAGAGATACGTTGGAACTTGACAACAACACAAAAAGAGTCGTTTGAAGCTTGTTGATAATCACCAATGATCCTTTGCCTGATATGGTTATTGTCCTATAAAGGATCAATTTCAAATCCATTCCTTGTATGAAGGAACATTTCTGCAGGCATAGCTATTATCTTTGTCTTGTTGCAAAGCACGACCAAAGTAGTGGAGAAGGTGGTTGTACAGTTCGTACATTTGTCCTTTTTCAACGCTCTTGATAGAATAAGTATCCATTGCTTTCAAATTTCATTTCAAGACCGTTGTAACACTTCTTTCCATCTCTAGCAACTCTTAGGCATGATTAAATGAGATGACAACTTTTGAATCTTTAAGTTCTTCAGCTCCTGATGAACTTCAGGTTCTGGTGATCTTGCTTCTGATGAGGTGCTTCAGATGAACTGGCTTCTGATGACGTCATCACTCCAGGAGCGCTTTGAACTTCAAGAGCACTTTTCTTCAGGAGCTCCAAGCTTCCTTTTTGTTGATTCTTTTACTCTCTTTTGTTCTTCCAGAACCTTATAAAGATATAACAATTTGTCTATGGTCCTGTACGCTTGAACAAATATTAGCATATCCAATTGACAATTTTTAATACCTTGTTATCATCAAAATTCTAAGGGTAACTAATTGTTAAACATTATTCGTTTCAACAATCTCCCCCACTCTAAGGGTAATGTTTGTAAAACGTATTTTGTTCCAACAACAACATCTTCATTTTCAGAATAAAACTTGTGCGTGACATTTGCGCCACCAATCACCTTGGATGCATCACCGACGTGACTAATCCTCTTCTCTTTAAAGAAATCAGCATAAGGAATATCATCAACAACGACACATAAGTGCATTTGCTCCCTTTCCTCATCATTACCCTTATCTTTCAATTTAACCGTCTCAAGTGCCTGCTTTCTAGCCAATGCCATTTCTTCCTTCTTCGAATCAATAAAACCTCCTTCATTGATTTTTTCTCCCTCATTAATTTTTTCTTTCACAACAATATTTTCACTATTTTTCGACTTATTTTTTCCTCCCATAATTTTTGATTCTTTTATTTCTTTTTTTCATCATCAGTATTATTTTTCGACTTATTTTTTTCCTCCCGCTGATGTCGTTTTCTTACCATCCTCCAACCCGTTCAATAATTCTTTTTTAACCTCACCAAATCTATCAAAGCACGCAACATTCGCCAACACTTTATTTTGACCAAAAAAAACATTATTAAGAGCTTTCTGTAGTTTTTTCACATCTCTCACATTGATAAAACGCACAAAACCGTAATTTTGGCCACAAGCATTCCTATTTCTAGCCACATAAACATCTGATAGAATACCACAAACCTCAAAAGCCTTACGGACATCAACATAATTTGCCTGATCATGTAAGTTTGTGACATAGAAGGAAGCCCTAGAGGCAGAATTGTTACCTTGTGATGTGACGGAGGGCGAAATAGAAATAGAAACATGTCTGGAATGCGGCCTATGTCTGATGCAAGAACGACCACGTTCAGTCCTGGAATGATGGTGAGAAGGAGCATGTTGATAGTAGCCTGGCCGAGAATGATGATGGCATGGCCGAGATTGAGATTGTCATGCATGAAACCTGTTGCTGTTATGTAAAAACCCTAATTCTCCAGCCACACGTGAATCACATGAGAAATTGCGTGAATAACGAGAATGATTCTAATGCCGTTTTCCTGAAGAGTAAAACTGGTCCTCCCTGTAGCCTCCATGCCGAGAATAATTCCTATGTCTGTCTTGTCTTCAATCACCCGGTCGGATCGCATTCGGACGCTTGTAGCTCACCATAGTCCAATCCCCTGAATCCCCTCCCCTTTGTGCCACCCGGCAGGCGTCTCTTCCCTCCCATAGGCCAGCGAGTGATGCTGACGCGGTTGCCTGAGGTTTCCCCCATGGCTTCTGACTCTCTCTCTAACTGCCTCCTTGCCCCCCCCCCCCCCCCCCCCCCCCTCTCTCTCTCTCTCTCTCTCTCTCTCCTATTTTTTGTAATATCGAAATTTTTGTTTTTTGCACTAACTTGTCATCAAATGCATTGATATAATGGTCGTCGGGGTTTAGTCAATTTTTACATCAGTGTTGAAAGTCATAGTGGTCCCATGAATAATATATGAGATGGGACAGGTTTAACTCCAAGTGGTTATGATTTTGCACTAATATCCTCAATAGATCAGACATGTCATAGGTCATAGTTTAGATGCATGGTCATCTGTTTATTTGGGACTAAAGTATGATTATGATTTTAATCTTTATAGAATATGTCTTATGATTTTAACCTAAGTCTTGCATTTTATTTTTGTTCAAGTTGTCCTTAAGCGATCTTCTAGTTTGGAACATATTGATGTGCTTCCTTGTTTGATTAACAACGTTACCCAAGTTCTTATCAACATTGGTTGAGATGCCCCAACGTACTAACTTAAAGAAAACCTTGTAATTAATAGACAAACTCAGTATATAGCTTAATGGAAAACAAATACATTGCATCCAAATATTATATAAGATCAAGTGTGTGTGATGCCAGCAAGGTACCACACTGATAGTGACATAAACTTATTACAAGGTATACGAACCAACCAACCCAAAACACAAGATCCCAAAACATCCAAAGACCCATGCCAAAACAACTCAAAGAATACGACGACCATACGCGTGTTTTGGATTGACTTGTTTTTATTTTTTATAAACAATAAGTTTTTTTATACATTATTCATAAATTTATGAAAGTAGTTTACGAAGATACAACTTTCCTTAATAACATTTTATAAATTAACATAAAACTTATTTCTTTGAATAAACTATTTTTCATAAGCTTAAAAATAAATCAACCGAAACAGACCCATATAAGCACATAGTGTCAAGTCGCCACTTCATCATCTTATTTCTTCTGTAAATGAAATGTCCTTTCAATTGAAAGCTGCAACCATTGAGAACTAAGGTGGAGAACACATCTCCTCAACTGTTTTCTTAATTAGAAGGAATGCTATTAAAACGAGGAATAGGGACACACATCAAAGGATTAGCCCTAGGAAGGGTCAAAGCAGGTTTCTCTTCCATGTTAACTGTTCCATTACCACTAACCTTCCAATAGAAACATTGAATTATTGCAGCAAGATTTGTTGGAACAGCTTGAAGTGCTAATGAAGCACCAGGGCAAGCCCTTCTTCCAGTTCCAAATGGCATAAATTGCAAATTCTGTCCCTTAAAATCAAACTTATTTCCTTCACTCATAAACCTCTCCGGCTTGAACTCGAGTGGGTTTTCCCACAGTTTGGGATCCCTACCCATTGACCACAAATCAACAAATATAATTGTCTTTGCTGGAATATCATAACCATAAACGACGCAACTTTCGGATGCTTCTTTAACTATAAGTGGTACTGTAGGGTGCATTCTAAGAGTTTCTTTGAGTATTGCGTGCAAGTATGGAAGTTTTGGAAGATCAGATTCTTGAATTAATCTACTATTTTCTGTTACTGAATCAATTTCTTTTCTTGCTTTCTCCATTAAATGTGGGTTGTTTATCAACTCAGCCAAAGCCCACTCCATTGTTATAGCAGATGTGTCTGTTCCCGCAATAAACATGTCCTGCAAAAACCATAGACTAAAATTATAATCTTCTTAAGCAAAATACAATTAATCCGTATAGGTTAGCTGCTCCAATGTCGCTGTTGCTATGTTGGAAGCAAGTCTACTCCGTCCAAGTTTAAAACAAAGATTTTATTTTATCAAAAAACTAAGATCATAAGATTTTAGGGTTAAATAAGTTTTTTGTTCATATAAATATATTAAATTTTTATTTTAATTCTTGACATGTTTTTCGTCCCTAAAAAAAATTTAGCATAAAGTTTTAATAGCTGTTAAATTTAAGTTTATTTAATTATCTATAAAATTTTTAAAATTTTGAACCACTTTTTGTTGGCTTGATTTAAATCTTAAGATAAGAAGTTATTTCAAATAGTTTTTCATAAAATTCATTTTTGAGAGATATCATTTTGAGAAATATATGATGTTTATTATTCAAAAACTTTAATACAAATATTTAAGTTAGTGAATGTCAAAAATCTTTATTTTAATTTCGGTTAAATATGTATTTAGTCCCTATAAATATACCCACTTTTTGTTTTTAGTCACCATCGGATCATTCTTATAAACAAAAATCAATATTTTAAATTCATTCGTTAAATGATGTATATGGTCTGTAAAAAAATCATATACATCATTAATTAAATAAATCTATAATGTGGAGTTTTGTATATAATAATGACCGGAGAATGTAATACATACAAAAAATAAATAATGGATCATGCTAACTTGTGTCTTAAGGACGCATTGTTAAGCAACTCACGAACAATTTTGTATTGGAAAACATAATATGTTAACTTTTAAAAAGTTGAATACGCGACTTTTCATATACATATTTCTATAATAAATTCCTTAAAACATGTCTTTGAAGGCGAATTAGTATTTTCTATAAATAAAACACACATAGACAAACAAGTAAGAAGTCTATTTTTTTTCTAATTAACAAAGGACTTCAGGACATAAATGGATAATAGTACACTGATCATAATAAGTGAGAATATATAGAAGTTAGAAAACTTGCATACCACGATAAAAGCCTTGACATTCTCTTTGGTCAATGTTATTTCATAGCTCTTATCCTCAAGTATGTCCAACAAAATATCAAGTATATCCCTATCATGAGCACCTTCCTCCTTTTCCTTCCTTTTCTCCTGATGCTCCTTTATTGCCCTCTCCAACATTATGTCAAACCTCTCCATAGCCACTTTAAGCCTTTTATGTATGCCTTGTAAATCCAAATTCTTGCAAAACCAAATAAAATCTGACACATTAAACGTCCCTCCAAGCTCTAAAATGTCTTTCAGCATCTCCCTAATTTCTTCAACATCACTATCATTTTCAGAACATGTTTTACTTATTGCCATCCTTGCTATAATGTTGTTGGTGAGAGTTAAGAGCTCGCCGCCGACATCAACGGCCTTGCCAGCTTCTCCTTTCTTCTGCAAAAGTTTTAAAAACCTCAATGACTCTTGTTGCATCAAGGGAAGGAACTGATCAAGTGTTCTTTTGCCAAGAAGCTCCGACATGCACAACTTCTTAACGAACTTCCAATAGTCACCATAAGGTGCAAACACAAATCCCTTTGAGCCATATTCTATTTGCTGAACTGCAGCATTTGCAAAACGGTTGGAGAAGAAAGTTTCATTGGTTTTAAGAAACTCCTTTGCGATATCTGGACTTGAAATTACTATACATCGCTTAGAGCCAAGAAAAAGTTGCATTATAGGACCATAGTGTGTTGAGAGTTTGAGAAAACTTTGGTGAGGTACTTTAGAAATAAGGTGAAGGTGTCCAATGATAGGTAAGGCTGGAGGAGACGGTGGAGTAAGATGGTTCTTGTTCTTCTTTCTAGTTAGTATGGCTCGAACTGCTATAATGGAGAGTAGCCAAACAAAGAAAAGCTGGATATATTGCATTTCAGCCATACTTAAAAATTTTAAAAATGGAAGAAAAACATTCTCTCAAAAAAGAAAAACTATATGGTGGTTTACCTAGTTTGGAACATAAACTTAAGTGATAACACATTAACCGTAATCTTATGTACATGAATGCCTATGGCACTACTTATATATAGAACCAAATTGTAAAGCCACTGTTAGACCTCTTATAAAACTTAATATCAATGTTTTAAAAACCGGATTGACCGTGAATCTAGTAAGATCAGAGGTTAATTGAGTCGCTTATTGAACAACTAGGTCACTGATTCACTAAGTTGTCGGCCATTACCCTAACAAGGTCATGGGTTCACTGAGTCATTGGTCGAACCATTTTATCATTGGTTAAATCATATGACTGAACCGTATTAAATTAGATGACTCGACTATTTAACCAAATTTATATTAAAAATTTATGTATGTATAAACCGGATGACCCAATCTATAAAAATTAAAATAACTATGACATCTATAAAATGTCAAAGATTATTAGAGAAAATAACACAATTTCAAAAGCTAATTCTTTAAATGCCTTATATAAATAAACATTTAAAATTAAATTTTAATTGTAATGCAAATATATTTTTAAACAAGTGTTTTTTTAGGCATTTAAACAAGTGTATCAAAAATATATGAAATTATGAATTTAAGAAATTAGAAGCATTAACACGAAATATATTGCTATAAGCTAAAATGTGATTTACAAGTCCTCGTGAGCTTAGTTCAGTTGGTATAGACAATGCATTATATATGCAAGGTCTGTGATTCAAACCTCGACCACCAAAAAAAATTGAGTTATAAGTATACAAAATATATGGAGTATAAAAAAGGAGGCTTACAGCATATATGTGAGTTACGTAGACATGAAGGACACCTGTACAAAATAAAAACATGTAGGACTAGGATTGCATTGCATTTCATTTTATATCGTATAAATAAAGAATAAAGAGTAAATGCTACTCGCTCCGTCCCAAATTGTATGTCGCTTTAGGGAAAAAAATTTGTTCCAAATTATATGTCGTTTTACAATACTAATGCAACATTAATGTTACTTTTCCTATTATAACTTTAACTATTTATTACTCTCTTCTTTCAATTCATTCATTTATCTTTCCCATATTATTTATTAAGGACAATTTTGTAAAACAACTCATAATATCTCTTTTCTACACAATATTAATTGCATTTCTTAATATGTGTGAAATGACCAAAACGTCATACAATTTGGGACGGAGGTAGTATATTAAATCATATAGTTGTGTAGTGGCTTGTTTTGTATCATGTAATTATGGGTATAATAAATGAACAATGTTATAAGATCGAGAGTGTTGTTCCCAAACATATTTTTTTAATCATATGAGCTTAAAATCTACTTCACCCGTTTTAAAATGAGTGTTGTTTAAGGTTGTTACACACATATTAAGAAATGCAATAATATTGTCTATAAACATGACACTTTTACTAAAATAACCTTGTTAACTATTGGTGCATTTCCCATCACTATAAATTAAAGTAAAATGTGGTATTTGGAAGTAGTGTGCATAATAATAATTAAGGGGTACTATTGGGAAAAAGTAATTTACAGTGCATTGGAAACTGAAAGTGACATTCATTTTAAAACAAATTTTTTTGGCTAAAATGACACTCGTTTTAAAACGAAGGAAATAATAACTTATACGGAAATACTAACGACTCCCACTAAGTCACTCTATAAATACATGAAATTGTATGTTTTTATGAAAATTTATGTATTCATGCATTGGAAATTGAAGTATTCAACATTTGTGAGGAATAAGTGTTGTAAATAGTGAAGTTTTACTACTGTTATAGTCTACATAAAAATATTAGTGGTTATACATTATTTATTTCTTAAATGTAATATTCAGTTTTGACATGGCATCAAATCTTCCAATCTTGGGAGGTCGTGCTTCTGCATAAATCCTAGCTCAAATATTTACAGCCACTCTCTCAGCTTCAACTCACGACAACATAAACATAAATTTTATTTTATGAGGTTTCCTTTCTTTCTTTTTTTTCACGGATCATTCCCAAACACAACATTTTATTCATAAATTTTGTCAGAAAAAAAACCATTTGATTCATAAAAGTGATGAATTGAATTAGAGAATACATCATTTTACCTAATTTGTTCATGTTGTAGTAGAAATCCATAAAAAGAAAATTCAATATTTTTGTACTATTATATATCGTATGGGTATAAAAAAACAAAGACTCAAAAGGAAACTTAAACCTTCAAAACAACATATCCTTTTCTATTTCTTCTGGTTCAAACAAGAGAAAGTCAACTTAAACAACATATTTCAATTTTTACAAACACACTAAACAAAACATAGAACAAAGACCCAGCATAGTTCTCTTGCAAAAGGCACACAATATATATAATGACATCTATTGGAAGCAATTAAGTCCAAACTAAAATGCGTTGGAATTTTTAAAGTCATAGCATATAAACCGGCCTTGTGTAGCGTTATAAATCAATCATATGTAGCATTATAATAAAATAAATTGGCATTTAAGATTGAATATACGTTCAATTGAAAGAGTTGCGGTGTGGTGGCAAGAGTGTTGTACGTTTGCCAAGGGAAGGTCACCCATGCAACAATAAATCCTTATCCAATTATCAATTCAAAAATAATAGTTTTTTTAGAGGTGACACATATGCATAACTTAAAGTTAAGAATGAATCAATCATCAATCAAGTTTAGTAAGAGAATGAGATGATGTTTTTTTGAGGTGCTAAATAGGCACAATCCAAGCATTAGAATAAGGCAAGTTTTAAATTTAAAGATAGATAGATAGATAAAAGATAGATAAATATAAATAGATTGAAAAATATGTTTCATTTACAATCAACAATACTCATCTCATTTACGGTCTTCTTAATTTTCATTTCTCTTAGGTCTCTTGCTTTGTATTTTTTACTTTTTATTTTTGTCTTTCTTAGAGGGTTTTGGGTGTGGTCCCCCATCTTATACAATTTTTTCTTTTTTAATTATTTTTTTATAAGCGAGGTGGTAGAGGATGGGGTAGCTTTGAGGATGCCAACTTAGTTGTGATGTCAAGTTACCTCCTCATGCCTTTTTTTACTTTTGATCAAGAAAAAAAAAATACCCATCTCATCATTGTTGTCAAAACACCGACTTAAATCCTAAAATCTAGGATTTTGTGACTTTCTTCACATTCAACGATTTTGATTGCGATTTTACAATTTCCTATATCGATTCTACAAAAGTTCTTGAGTAAAATCCTTCAATTTTGATGGCGATTTTACGAGTCCCAATTTTGCTATTCACTTTAGACCTGAAGTAAAGTCCCGACTCCCGATTTTGACAACCTTGCATCTCATAGTCCTCTTGTGTAATCTTTATGCACAAAGCATCCCCTTTATTTGATCTTTGGGGATGACAGTGAACTGAATTAGACATCACTAGAAGAGTTTAAAACCTGCGCAAAAGAGAGTGTTGAAGGAGTCAAAGGAGTAAGAAGCCAGGCATTACCCGGGACAAATGGCAGCCATGCCGTAGAAAATGAAGACATAATCAGAAACGTGCGAGGTTGACAGCTATGATGAAGGTTTTGATGGAAACCCTAGAACCAATAGTAATCAAGATAATTAAGAACCCAACAGCTTTGAATGCAATTAAATTTTCAATCAGTAGCCCCGATTAAGAACGCATGCAATTGTGGTTGAGAGGTGCAATCGCCAATTTGCTATCAAATAATAAGAAGCCTGTTCTGCGATATCAACTTGTATCTATTGCACCGACAGAGACTTGATAACGAACAATCGAACTGATTATATTAAAAATCAATAGGTGCAATTGCGCCGAAAATATGGGAGGAATCTACCGAACGCGTTGGATTAAGAGACACTACACATGAATATGGGGTGGGTAAAGGGTAGATGCAAAAATTAATTTGATCTAAGGGAGACTAAGTCAAGACAAAAACGAAGAATTTTAAACAAGCCAAAAGTTAATACACTGACCAAAACAAAAAATTATATCCTCGTAGAAGAAGTGCAATGAATGAGATAAGAGTACAAAAGATTTTGATTTTTCTCAATTAGAAATTTACATTTAAAGTGAATTAGTAAGGTGTTCGTGAATCAAACATTGGCATCTGTATCTACTAGTTGAGTTAAGCTCATGAAAACTAAAAAAAATGTTAATTTTAAAATCAGAACAACAAATAACAAGTTATCAAGCTAGGATACTAATAGACAAAACCCATACATAAAATCATATTATATCATTATAGATGAAGATAAAAAACTAAGTTTGAAATTTTTCGTCTTTAAGCAACAAAATGATACTCATTTAATTTTGTCGAAAAAGTGAATAATTGATTCATAATTGTATTACCAAATATTACTGATAGACAAAACCCATACATATATAAAATTATATTACACCACCAAAGATGAAGATCAAACGTTAAGTTTGAAATTTGTAATCTTTAACCAACAAGATGATACTCATTTAATTTTGTCGAACAAGTGAATAATTGATTCATCATTGTATTACCAAATAGTACTGATTCATATGAGAACATCTAAAAAGTTTTCATGTTTATTTGGAATGATGTAAGGACATTTTGATCTTAAAAAAGTAACGTTCAAATTTTTATGCAGATAAATTTTAATATGGACTATCTTTCTGAGTGGTCCATGATTGACTAATATTTAAAAAATCAACGATGATAGATGTGACCTGTTGGTAGTAAAATATTAATGGTATTCATCATTATATGGTTGAAATAATGAGTCAATTAATACTAATTTAATCAAACAACAGAAATATTAAATGGTTGAAATATTAAATGTAGTTTGTATTTTTTCGGTGGTTTCTAGTGTTCGAACACCCGATCCTTACATATATTATGCATTGTTTTTATCAATTGAGTTAAGTTTACGGGACGCAATGTAATTTGTATTGAAACAATGTCAATCAAGTAATTGTTTTAGTTGTAAAAATAGAATATATATACACATATATATTTAGTTTTTATTTTTGAATAGTATCATCAATCGTAATTGAAATTTCCAACAATTTTAACTACTAATATACCGTGGATCAGGTATAATGTTTATCAACTAAAGAACTCACCTCTTTATGTAAACCAAAATCAAATTCCATAGATTTAATACTATAATATTTATGTGTTGTTGTTACATGCAACATTTATAATATTATATTTGTTGATAATTGTTGATATATTCATACTTCAATAACATAAAATCAACAACAACACTTGCCCAAGGACAAGGATTTTATATAATTGGAGTCTCAATACTATCAACAATTATTAACACATATAATATTTAATGTAAGGTACTGATAATTTGAATACGTATTCCCTCTAAACGTTATTATAAGCAAGATTAACTTTTTATGTTTATTCAATAAATGATGTATTTGGTGTATATGATATGTCCGGTGAGGATGGATGAGAAGCAACGATGGCGGAATGTGCTCCAGTACGGTAGCGACGAGTCTTCGTCGTGGAACAAAAGGTGTATGTAGGCACGTTAGCACTCCAACGCTCAAGTCAGTGATGGAACTGAGAAAGAGTGTTTTGAAAGTGTTATGAAAAGTGAAACGTACCTTGAGGGTGAAGCTAAGTCACCCTTATATAGCGCGCTCGTGAAGATAATCGTCTCCGGATTTTGTGGTTTGTGATTAGGGAGCGATTAGAATACACATGTAAAGTGATCATCGCGCGGGAGTGTGCTTGGATCTAATGCGGTGCACTAAAGTTGGTGTGTTGCTTCAGGCGTGGAGCCTTGAGGCGGTGTATGCATAGTCCACGTGTCAATACGAGATTGGTCTTCTGACCGTTCCTGAACAGTTTACCCCCAACTCGTTGATGCCTTTATGGCGCAATGGCCTATAGCTGCAAAAAGGGGCGTTCGTTCGGGTGCCTTCTGTAACAGCCCGATTTTCGCTAGATTTATTTTCTTATTTATTTATGTGTTTATATGTGTTGGTATGTGATTAATTGCCTCTGTCTGTATTTTGGTTGGGATTATTAGAATTCGGTGTCAGAAGGGTATTTTAGTCAATCTGGACTTAGGGGTATTTTGGTCATTTTGCAAGCAAGGGTAAATTAGTAATTTCGTGGTGAGGATTAGTTTTAGTGTTGCAAGTGAGAACCATTATTTTACTAAGTTACTATTCGGTAGTGGTAATTAGTTTTGAACCAGTAATTATTCGATAACTTTTAACCGTAGGTGGATAGAAACTTTGGGAGTTAGTTTATAAGAGTTTTGAGCCCATTAGACTTTTAAGGGTTAAGCCCATTAGTGTGGACACTATTTAAACCTTAGTCTTTGAGGAAATTAGGTCACCTAGTATCAT
>Ga0228710_1010676_pt1 | contig 12170 bp, 9 predicted proteins | sample MedpolnodulmetaG_FD_177995 | JGI IMG/M metagenome (GOLD analysis project Ga0228710, IMG submission 177995) | Root nodule microbial communities from Medicago polymorpha collected in Santa Monica, California, United States - pink nodules | ecosystem: Host-associated > Plants > Roots > Nodule...
AGCTAATCAAGAGAAGTGAATACAAGGTTGTGGATCAGTTGTTACAGACTCCTGCCAAGATTTCCATAATGTCGCTACTGACAAATTCTGATGCACACAGATAGGCTTTAATGAAAGTGTTGGACCAAGCTTATGTGGACCATGACGTCACTTTGGGATAGTTTGCGAGCATCGTGGGGAATGTGACCTCTTGCAATAACTTGAGTTTTAGCGATGAAGACCTCCCGGCAGAAGGAAAGAACCATAACTTGGCCTTGAACATTTCTCTTCTTTGCAGATCGGACTCTCTGTCCAATGTCTTGATAGACACTGGTTCTGCCCTCCGTTGGATGCCGAAGACCACCTTGACACAATTGGCATACTCAGGTGCCCAGCTAAGGCACAGTACGGTGTCGGTAAGAGCATTTGACGGAATGAGAAGATCGGTGGTGGGAGATATACACTTACCAATTTTGGTTGGCCCGCACGAGTTTATAATTACTTTTCAAGTCATGGACATCCAGGCCTCCTACAGTTGCCTTCTCGGCAAGCCCTGGATTCATGAAGCTGGGGCAGTGACATCCACGCTCCATCGAAAGCTGAAATTTGTGAGCCGCGGAAAGTTGATAACGGTGAATGGTGAATCGGCCTTGTTAGTCAGCCATCTGTCAACTTTCTCCTACATCGGTGGTAGTAGTGCAGAGGGGTCATCATTCCAGGGGCTCTCTGCTCTGGGAGAGGTTAAAGAGGTTGAGACTTGCATGGCATCTCTGAAGGACGCTCAGAGGGTGGTCCGAAGTGGTAAGGCTAAAGGCTGGGGTCAACTAGTACAGTTACCCGAAAACAAGCGCAAAGAGGGTCTGGGATTCTCAGCTAGCAGGTCAGAGGTGTTCAACCCAACGGGAGGAACTTTCCACAGTGCCGGATTCATCAACGCACCAACCGAGATTAGTGCAATTGTTGAAGATCTAGAGGAAGAGATGACACCTGCCTTTGTGACACCAGGTGGAAGCTGTTGCAACTGGATCACTGCTGACATTCCTTCTGTGATACCTCTGTCGAAGTAATTTTTTTTGTTTTTTTAAGAAAACTCCTTTCGTCCTGCCCCAGACGAAAGTGAAATCATGTAGGGCTTATGTCTTTTGCTTCAAGTACTTTCAGCATTAATGAAAAATCGTCGTTTTTGTCACGGCCTTCACTTTTATTTTGTTGCTTTTTCTGGAAAAATGGTAATACGAAAAAACCCAAAAAGAATCTTGTTCTCTTTTCCTTTTAAAAATCAATTTCAAAAGTCTGCATTTACTTATCTTACTAAAATCACTCATAAATCATATGCAGACTGAACATACATGAGCCCGTTGAACACGACAACCCTATGCTCCCTCCCAACTTTGAGTTCCCTGTATATGAGGCTATGGTGGAGGATGATGAAGAGATTCCTGATGAGATCAAATGGATGCTTGAACAAAAAAGGAAGGCTATACAACCTCATCAGGAAGAGATAGAAATTATCAACTTGGGTACTGAAGAAGATAAGAAAGAGATCAATATCGGGGCTTTGTTAGATGCAAAAGTTAAAGAAAGATTAGTTGAGCTTCTCAGAGAATATTCTGACATCTTTGCATGGTCGTATAAGGATATGCCAGGATTGGACGCTGACGTAGTGGAACACCGACTTCCTAAGAAGCTCGAATGTCCTCCGGTTAAGCAGAAGTTAAGAAGATTTCATCCTGATATGGCCCTCAAGATCAAGGAGTAAGTACGCAAGTAGATTGATGCAGGTTTCTTAGTCACGCTGAATACCCTCAGTGGTTGGCTAACATAGTACCCGTTCCGAAGAAGGATGGTAAAGTCAGAATGTGTGTTGATTACCATGATTTGAACAGAGCTAGCCCAAAAGATGATTTCCCTTTACCTCACATTGATGTGTTGGTTGACAGTACGGCTAAATGCAAGGTCTTCTCCTTCATGGGTGGCTTCTCCAGTTATAACTAGATCAAAATGGCTCCCGAAGATAGAGAAAAGACATCTTTTATCACACCTTGGGGTGCTTTCTGTTACTTAGTAATGCCCTTTAGGTTGATAAATGTTGGTGCCACCTACTAGAGAGGCATGGCCAAGATATTCCATGATATGATACACAAAGAGATTGAGGTTTATGTGGATGATATGATTGTCAAGTCAGACACTGAAGAAGAACATGTTGAGTATTTATTGAAAATGTTTCAACGGATGAGGAAGTTTAAACTTCGTTTGAATCCTAACAAGTGTACCTTCGGTGTTAGATCCGGGAAGCTCCTGGGCTTTATTGTCAGTCAGAAGGGTATTAAAGTAGATCCCAACAAAGTCAGAGCCATCAGAGAAATGCCTGCTCCAAAAACAGAGAAACAAGTTAGAGGTTTTCTTGGAAGACTGAATTACATCTCCAGGTTCATCTCTCACATGACTGCTACATGTGGACCAATTTTCAAACTGCTTCGCAAAGATCAAGGGATCGTGTGGACTGATGATTGCCAAAAAGCCTTTGATAGTATCAAAGAGTACTTGTTAGAACCTTCAATTCTTGTCCCTCTAGTGGAAGGAAGACCATTGATCATGTATATGACGGTGTTAGATGATTCCATGGGCTGTGTACTCGGTCAACAAGATGAAACTGGTAAAAAAGAGCATGCAATTTATTACCTGAGCAAAAAGTTTACTGATTGTGAATCCTGATATTCTGTACTTGAGAAAACCTGTTGTGCTTTAGCCTTGCCTGCCAAGCGTCTCCGCAACTACATGATTAATCATACTACTTGGTTGATATCCCAAATGGATCCAATCAAGTATATCTTTGAGAAACCTGCTCTAACGGGGAGAATTTCTCGATGGCAAATGTTATTGTCTGAGTATGACATTGTGTACCGCACTCAGAAAGCAATCAAGGGGAGCATTCTTGCTGATCATTTGGCTCATCAACCAGTTGACGATTACCAGCAAATCAAGTTTGACTTCCTTGATGAAGAGATCATGTATTTGAAGATGAAAGATTGTGATGAACCTTTGTTTGGTGAAGGTCCTGACCCGGAATCTAAGTGGGGTTTGATATTTGATGGAGCAGTAAATGTATATGGTAACGGAGTAGGGGCAGTCCTCCTCACTCCCAGGGGTACCCACATACCTTTCACTGCAAGGTTACGATTTGATTGCACAAACAACATTGCAGAATATGAAGCTTGTATCATGGTTATTGAAGAAGTCATCAATCTGAGGATTAAAAATATTGAGATATATGGAGATTCAACTCTTGTGATTAATCAGATCAAAGGAAAGTGGGAAACTCACCATGTGGGGTTGATATCTTATAGAGATTATGCAAGACGGCTTCTGACTTTTTTCAACAAAGTGGAGTTACATCACATTCCCCGTGATAAAAATCAGATGGCAGATGCCCTGGCTACTTTATCTTCAATGATCAAAGTGAATAATCACAATGATGTACCCTTGATCAATGTCAAGTTCCTTGACAGGCCCGCTTATATGTTTGCAGTAGAAGCAATTTTTGATAACAAACCATGGTTTCATGATATCAAGGTTTTCCTTCAGACTCAAGAGTATCCGCCTGGGGCATCCCGCAAAGATAAGAGGACTCTAAGAAGATTGTCTGGTAACTTCTTTCCTGAATGAGGATATATTGTATAAAAGGAACTTTGATGTAGTATTACTGAGATGTGTGGATAAGCGTGAAGCAGAACTGTTGATGCATGAGATACATGAAGGTTCAATTGGAACTCATTCCTGTGGGTTTTCAATGGCTAAGAAAGCCTTGAGGGCAGGCTACTACTGGATGACGATGTATGCTGACTGTCATTACTATGCCAAGAAATGCCACAAGTGTCAGATTTACGCCGATAAAATTCATGTACCACCATCTATGCTCAATGTTATCTCTTCTCCGTGGCCTTTCTCTATGTGGGGCATCGATATGATTGGTCTCATTGAACCAAAAGCGTCCAATGGACACGGTTTCATACTAGTGGCCATCGATTACTTCACCAAGTGGATCGAAGCAGCATCTTATGCCAACGTAACTAAGCAAGTGGTAGTTCGGTTTATCAAGAATAATATCATATGCCGCTATGGTGTTCCCAACAAGATCATCACGGATAACGGTACGAATTTGAATAACAAGATGATGAAGGAATTGTGCGATGACTTCAAGATTGAGCATCATAACTCTTCTCCTTATAGACCACAAATGAATGGCGCAGTTGAAGCTGCAAACAAGAATATCAAAAAGATTGTGTAGAAAATGGAGGTCGCCTACAAGGATTGGCATGAGATGCTACCCTATGCTTTGTATGGGTATCATACCTCAGTACGCACTTCAACAGGGGCAACTCCTTTCTCTTTGGTATATGGTACGGAGGTTGTACTCCCTATGGAAGTGGAGATCCCGTCATTGCGAGTTTTGATGGAAGTTGAGTTGTCGGAAGCTGAATGGTGTCAGAATAGGTATGATCAGTTGAATTTGATTGAAGAAAAACGTATGACCACTTTGTGTCATGGACAGCTATATCAGACGAGGATGAAACAAACGTTTGACAAGAAGGTCCGTCCCCGTGAGTTTAAAGAAGGAGAGCTCGTGGTAAAGAGTATCAAGTGTTTTCAACCAGACCCCAGGGGCAAGTGGACACCTAATTATGAAGGTCCCTATGTGGTTAAGAGAGCTTTCTCTAGTGGTGCTTTAATTCTTACAACCATGAATGGAGAAGAGTTGCCTTGTCCTGTGAATTCTGATGCAGTCAAGAAATACTTTGTCTAAAAATATATAAAAGAACAGCTCGGTAGGTCGAAAACCTGAAAGGGCAGCCTAAACCAAAAAAGAGCGTCTCGATGGATTGAAAACCCGAAAAGGCGGTCCATGCAAAAATTAGAGACAAAAAAAACTCATAATAAAAAAGAGAGAAATGATTATCCTGATAGGTTGAAAACCCAAAAGGGAGATCTATGCAAAAGTTAAGGATTTATGACAAGTAACTGCATCAGAGCAAGCATCAGTCACGTGGGGCACCTTAGCTGTCAGAAATTCTCCGAAGCAAAGCATTTAAGCAGTGGAATTCAAAGTTGTTAGGGAATATAGCGGATATTGTGTTCAATGTACCTTCCCCATATTAATTACCATTTTCCAAATTTTGTAATCTGTGGAGCCGTGCCTTTGGTCGGCTATCATTTCTATTAAATCAATTTGAGCCTGTGCGTCTTTGTTTGGAATTCTTGTTTATTCTATGTGCAAATTTTCTTTCATTTTTGATGTTAAATACTTGAAGCAAAAACTTTGAAAATTCTGTCGAAACTTTCTATGTTTTCTTTGAAAAAACAACAAAAATGACAAACATATTATTTTAAATTCATATATCATAAGAAGCATGTGTCAACATTCGCCTCAAATGTAGACAGCTCCAATAGTATAGACATAGTCATTGCTAAAAAAAAAGAGAAAATAAAAGAAAGTTCGCTAAGCTGAAAACCCGAAAGGGCGGTTTAGGCAAAAATGAGCGTCCCGGTGGATTGAAAACCCGAAAGGGTAATCCAGGCAAAAATTAGGGATTTCAAAAAACGGAAAAAGAGAAAATATACACAAAAGAAAAGCAATGACTATTTGAAGGGTGGATTTGGAAAGTATCTTGCTTCGGTTCAGAAATGGCAACCTTTGCCAGGCTTCGGTCTATTGGGCTATACCCCGGCAGTGTTTTGGTTAAAGGGCTTTACCCCGACAGTGTTTGAATTTTCTCCTGTGATATTATCCCCATTGAAGGTTACCAAGTGTTTGTACTGAGATGTCGGGCCGCTTTCAGACCTGCCCATGTTTGTCACAACAGTCTTACCGTTATACTGTCATATGAGGCTCATACATATTCATTCATGCATACATAGCATGCATACAAATATCATTCATACATGGTTGCGTTATTATCCAGTGTATTACCTCAAATGTATACTAAAAAGGAGTGTCGTCTATAACGGGTTTGATTCAGAAATGTTATCAATCAAGTGTATTTCAAGTGGCAGGTCCCACCAAAACGGTCTTTTACCAATACCTTTTCATTTCCCCATTGTTTTCTCCAGTGTTCGTCATTACCCTAGTAAAGGTAATTGACAGTATTCTCTTTCGTATGTTGGTCATTACCCAGTAAAGGTAATTGACAGTTTTTCCTTTCGTATGTTGGTCATTACACCAGTAAAGGTAATTGACAGTATTCCCTTTCGTATGTTGGTCATTACCCCAGTAAAGGTAATTGACAGTATTCCCTTTTGTATGTTGGTCATTACCCCAGTAAAGGTAATTGACGGTATTTCCGTTCGTATGTTGGTCATTACTCCAGTAAAGGTAATTGACAATTTTTCCTTTCGTACGTTGGTCATTACCCCAGTAAAGGTAATAGACGGTTTTTTCCTCTCCAGTGATACCTATCAGTTTGTTCCCTAGTCAGTATATGTTCATTGTCTTTGCATTTGTAGTTGCATTGCAGGCATTCATATTGTTATATTCACAAGCATGGTATTCTCAGCGCTTCAATTGGTCAAAATTAGCGTACTTAATATTTAAGTCTCTTCGACCCGTTGATTTAAAGTTCATGTTTTTAATCCCTGTGACGAAGAAACTTAAATAGGGGCATCTGTCATACCCTAAATTTTGACCAATTAATTTTCTTGTTCGCAATTTAATCAGTCAAAACTTTTTCTTTCGTAGTTTAAACAGTTAAAACCTTTTTTCGTATAGTTAACCTTTTTATTCATATTTTAAGTATTTAAAACATTTTTATTAGTGTTCTAGTCAATTAAAACATTTTTTTTGCTCGCATTCTAGTTAGTTAAAACATTTTATCCGTATTTTAGTTAGTTAAATTTTTTTCTGTTCGTATAGTTAAGGTTTTTTTTATCGTATGCTAGTTAGCAAAAACTTTTAACGCGTATAATTAAATCCTTTTGTTCGCATGTTAAAATTGTTATTCGTATTTTTTTAGTCAGTCAAAAGTTTTATTCGTATTTTAAAACCCGAGTGATTTTGTCGTCTCAGACGAAATTTCAGCAGAGAGGTATTTTAAAATACCTCATTTGGTTACCGAAAGGGACAGTTTTAATTACTTTTTTTTATTTATTATCTTCCCTTTTATTTCTTTCTTTTTATTAATTTATCTCTTTTTTTATTTATTTCTTTTTTCATTTTCGTTTTTATTTTTATTTTATTAAATAATATTTTATTTTTTATATAGTGTTATCTTTTATAGAGTCCTGTGTCCACATTGAAGGTGAGAAAAAACACAATTGTGTTTTCAAAAACTTCTCTTTCTTATGATATAAAAATTGTTCCCAGGATCAGAGTCTGACTTGAGTTCAGAGTCTTAATGCAGCAGATAGATAGTAAGAAAGCAGAGAAAGAAAGAACACAAGCAATTATACAGGTTCCTTCCACAAACCGGAAGTAGTCCTGTCCCCCTTGCACTTCCAAGGAGAGTTCCACTAAAATGTAATATCAGATTACAAGTTGCTCAAACACACAAGTAAGAGACTTCTCAATGCTCAAGGACAACTCCAAGAGACTTCTATGCTCAATCACACAAGAAAGAGACTTCTATGCTCAAGGACAACTCCAAGAGACTTCCTTTGCTCAATCACAACTGAAAGAGACTTCTCTTAACAATTACAAATAATTGAATAAGGTTTTGAATACTTGATATACAATCAGAGGTATTCACAAAACAATACGAACAGAACAGACTCTGTTTTTCTAGACACTTGAGAATTCTAAGATATGAACTATTGTAAGAATTCTCTAAGTTGTTGATGTGTTTAAGTTTGCGACGTTTTGCACAGAGAGTATTGGCCTTTGCTTGTTATGTTCTTGTTGTCTAGTATGTTCTTCAAGTCTTTATCCCTATTTATAGAGGATTTGAGAGACGTTGAGAATTAGCCGTTACATCAACTTGTCTTGCTTGAAGCTTTGATTCTTCACCATTGATCTTTTGCCTGATTTGATAATTGTCCTATGAAGAACTAATTTCAAATTCATTCCATTTGAAACGGAACAACGTCTGCAACAATATTACTGTTATTCTTGTCTTGATGTAGAGACAAGTTGCAGAGATGGTGGTTGCAGAGGCATGCGCAGAGTTAGTGGTTGTACACTTCGTACATTGTACTTTGTCAACTCTGTTAAGCTTCTGGTGAAGTGGCTTCTGATGAGATGCTTCTGATAACCTTGCTTCTGATGACTTTGCTTCTGATGACTTTGCTTCTGATGACGTGTCTTCAGGAGCGCTTTCTTCAGACGCATTTTCTTCAGACGCAATTCTTTCAGACGCTTTAAGATTCAATAAAAATTCCTTTGCTCTTTGACTTGTTCAAACAGAACCTTTATGAATAGTACTTTGGTTAGGATCCTGTACACTTGAACAAATGTTTAGCATATCCAATTGATAATTTTAATACCTTGTTATCATCAAAACTTAAGAGGTGATTTTGCGAAACACCCTTTGTTCCAAAAATCTCCCCCCTTTTGATAATGACAAACACAAGTATTAAAAAGATCAATTGTTGTTAACTTAATTAACAAGCTGACTTTGGGGTTCGGAGGTTTGTAAGCTCAGTGTCTGAGGTTTGTAAGCTCTGACTCCCCCTAAGTCTGATAGTCTTTAAGGTGAGGTTTGTAAGCTCCCCCTAAGTCCTATCCAGGTTAATTAAATTCCTTTTAAGCATTTTAATATATCATTCGCACAATAAAAAAAAACTTGAGATAGAAAAGGTTCTCCTAAATGAAATTGTTATACAATTTCATTTTAGCTTGGGCTCAGAGTCTTAATCAAATACTTCTACTAATCCCCTTTTTGTCATTAACAAAAAAAATTAAAGGAAAGTAAAGAAAAACATATAAACAGACAAAAATGAATTAACTCTAAAAATAAATAAATAAATATATATATAAGAAAGTACAGAGTCAAAAGAAAATTTAGAAGCAAAACAAGGGAAATAAACTAAGCAAAATGGTGTGCTTCTAAGGGTTGGTTTCCTTGTTTTGTTGCTTCAGGAGAGCCACTAGCTTTTCAAAGTCTTCAGCTTGCTTCTTTATCACCTCAGCATGTTGCTTGACAGTTTCCTCAAGAGCTAAGTGCCTCTGAAGAAGGAAATCTTCTCTGGCCTTAGACTCTTCTTCCTGTTTCATCACTTTCTGTTTCAGCAACTTCAGCACTTTAGCTTCCCTAAACAAGTAGTCTGATTCTGGATAGTAGGGAGCATTTGCTAAATACAGAAGCGGAGCTTTAGCCTTTGCAGCTAAGTGCAGAGCCCTCAGATGGCGTTTCACTTCAGCAGCTTGGATTCTGATGCATTGGTGGCTGACAGGATCCAGCAAGTCAGAAGCCCTATTCCTCAAAGATGTCCATTGATCCTCATAATCAACAGACAGAGTAGGGACCGTTCTGAGATGCACCAGATCCTGCATATCCTTACTGATCTTTAACATTTCAGACTCTAAGAATTCAGATTCCAGGAGGTTGTTTGTGGGTGGTTGTTCAAGGATCTGAATGGGTGATGATGATGATGAGGGTTGGTCATTTGTAGTGAGTGGTAGGTTCTGTGTGGGTTCGGAAACTGGGATTGACACAGAAGGTTCAGATTTTGTAACTAGGACAGACTTCATAACCACTGTCCCAATAACAGGTTCTGGAATGGTCACTTGTTGAGTTTGAGTTGAAGATGATTCAGGGTTGGTTTGATGAGTGGGTTTAGGTGGTTGTTGGTAGACTAAATCAATCTTTTTAGGGACTGATTTAGTGACTTTTTGTGGAGTTTCCATGAGTTCACCACCCAAGTGTCGCTCTAAAGAGAACAGGTTTGAGGGTGAGTCACAGTGGGGTAACTCAGAGGTGTTTGGTTCTTCAGGATCTTCAGAACATTCAGCAGCTGCTGAAGACTGACCCTCCTGAAGGGGTGTTTGTTGGGTAGTTTGTGATGGTTTGGGGTTGTTTGCTGGAATCATGTTAAGAGGTGTAATAGCAGGGGGTTGGAAAAGGTGGTCAGCTAGGAGTTTGTTGCATATGTCAACTCTTATCTGAGACATTTCCCCAATGCTTTGATGTATAGCTGGGTACTTTGACTCAAAAGGCTTGGGTTTTTGAGTGGGTTTTGGCAACATGTTTATCTTCTGACCAAGAGGCATGTCATCACGGTCAGAATCATTTGTGAGTGATAGAGGGGGTGAGATGATTGTAGGTGAATCTGAAATCTGAACTGTTTTTGCTGAGTTAAGATCAGAAGGATTACCTGAAATCTGAACTGTTGCAGATTCAGGAGCAGCTGATTCAGGAACAGCTTCAGAAGCACCAGCTTCTGAAGTTCCTTGAATCTTCTTTAGCATCTCCTTGGCCTCCTTCACTGCCTCTTGATCAATTGTATCAGCAATTTCCCTGACTTCAGCAAGCTTCTGAACATAGAATTCATCACAGTTGTCTAGCCCAATAGACTTGAGCTTTTCTTCCCTTTCAGCCAGGCATTGTTCCTTCTTCTGCTTCTTCTCTTCTAGCAACTTCTTAGCATGCTCATCAACCCTTTTTGTCATCTCAGGAGTCATGATGAACATTGGAGAGACAATCTCATTTCCAGTCAGTTGAATTTTCTTTGGCCTTGGCTCTTCTGCTTCTGCATCCCAATCTTCTTCAAGTGCTAATTTAGCTGCTTCTTTATTGACAGAGGATTCTCCTTTACCTCTTTTCCTCTTGGGAGCATGAGCAGGCAAGCTGTCATAGTTGGTTACTTCAGACTTATCCAGCTTTTGTTTCTTGGTCTGAGCACCAGCAGCTTCTGAACCATCATCAGTCATGGCCCTTTTTCCTCTGACTCTGAGAGGAGCCTCATTTGGGATGTCAGGGGTATCTTTATACAGAATGATTCCTCCTGATTCCTTGGCATAGGCAGTAATGAGTTCAGCCAAAACTTCAGGATTATCCTCTTTTGAGATGGGAGTAAAATCTCTCATTAGTTCTGTTTGAACTGCAGACTCTTTCAGGTCCTTCTCACTTGGAACGAATTTCCTGATGATCTTCATGTTTTGCAGGGTCTTGCCATTGATGATTTTCCACTGACAGTTCTAAGAGACCTATCAGTAGCAAGCATGTGTCTTCTTAGAGTCTCCAGCAATTTACCTTGTGTGAATATCTCAGATAGCAGTCTTCCACAGGGTATTTTCTTTCTCTTGCCTCTGATTCCTTCTTTGATAGCCCAGCACAGGTGGTGCATGAGGTATCTTGGAAGATTAATCTTTTCATTAGCAGCAAGGAAGTACAGAACCAGCTTGTGATCCAAACTTGGTTGGTCAGATCCACCTCCCTTCTGAAAGAAGCAATCAGTTATGAATTTCAGAAACATCCTGTGGTGACCTTCTATTTCCACCAGTTTAGTTGATGGGTTTCCTTTCAGCACCAGAGTTGTGAAGATTTCCAACAGGGGATGCTTTTTGCTGACATTCCATAAAAATCTGCCTGTAGGAGCAACTCTGCATGCTTTGGCAATAACTTCTTCTGTGATGGTTATGGGAATACCCATCATAGCTGATCTGATCTCTGTCTGTCTGAATGGTTCAAGACCCATATCTTTCCTTGTTTTGCCTTTCAGACTAGGATCTCTTGCCACCGCCTGATTTTCTTCTATCTTTGCAGCATCTAGATCATAGACTTCAGCCCTGACCTAGAAATCCTTTACCAGCTTTACGTATGTTGGTCCATTCAACATACTAAAGTAAGCATATAGTTGTTGAGCTCCCATCAACGTATCCAGGTTCATACCGTTCCTTTTCAACGATGCGAAGTCAACCGGTGATTCCACTTGAACCTCAAAGGATTCTAAAGGGATGGCCATGGTTTTAGGCTTGATCACGTAGCTTGATCCAGTGTTGATTTGTAAGCCAGAACCGCTTGAACCAGTTTCTTGTCTTGAGCTTGAAGATGCCATTGATGAAGGCTGAAGGTTTAGGGTTCTTAGGGTTTCTAGTTTGAGAGAAGAGAAAATTTTGATTTCTAAAGTAACTGCACAAAAACTTGAAAGTGTAAGAAAAGTGAGTGAGTTGTGTGTGATTGAAATATATAGTGAATTTGTCAAATCGTTTCACATTCAGAGGGGACAAACAAACAACTCATTAATGACGAAATAGGGGGCGC
>Ga0228710_1010677_pt1 | contig 12169 bp, 10 predicted proteins | sample MedpolnodulmetaG_FD_177995 | JGI IMG/M metagenome (GOLD analysis project Ga0228710, IMG submission 177995) | Root nodule microbial communities from Medicago polymorpha collected in Santa Monica, California, United States - pink nodules | ecosystem: Host-associated > Plants > Roots > Nodule...
TGTTATAAAATATATATATATATATATATATATATATATATATATATATATATATATATATATAGTACTACTAGGATTCAATTTATAATATTACCTTTGAACTGTACCGACATTTGTCTTCATTTATGAAAGATGATAAAAGATAATTTAATAAAAGAATTACTCTCTTCGATTCATTTATAAGATCCGTTGACATCAGTCGTTGACACCAAATTCTATCCATCCTTTTTATCATCTCAACGACTTTAGATGTTTAGGTGAAGACTCCTTAGCTGATAAAAGAAATCACGCTTCTTCTTCTTCTTTTTCCTGAACTCACTCATAGCTATGATGCTTTTATATTTGCAGAAAAAGTTCCATTATAAGATTGCTCTCTTATTTTCGATTTCTCCAGGAATAGATTTTGATTATGTTTCTCACAATTTCAAACTTCACTTTGTTATTATCAATTTTTTCTATCGATCGGCATCCCCCTTTCCATTTTATATGATTAGCTTTCCCCTTCTTATCTTAATGTTTATAATCAAGCAAATTTTCTACATATCAATATTATAATGGGGGTTAAGTATGGATTATCACTCACAACAAACCCTGCAAACTTTTAATCCCCTTTTCGTTGATAATTTATTTCCAATCACCATCATTGAATTAATTCATTGAATTTGGAATCCTGTGATAAAAGAAGAGAGTAACGTAATCACCACCAAGGATGAAAGAAAACTGTTAGATCAGGAAAAGGAAGAAGAAGAAACGTGATTTCTTTTATCCGCTAAAGAGTCTTCACCTGAACAACTAAAGTGAATAAATGTCATCCGTTGAGATGATAAAAAAGACGGATAGAATTTGGTGTCAACTAACGGATCCTGACTCTTGTTTTTAATATTTGAGACATATTTGAAAGGATCACTAACATGAGACGGAAAGAGCATCTAACAATCACCACATGCCCTTTCTATGTTCCGTTTGAATAGAACTATAAATCAGACTATAAATTCTTAATAAAAAATTTGCTTGGGACCTGAAAATTAAATATTTTAATAGCTTGAACAATTTATATTCTTCCATAAGTTTCTCATTGAGGTACCAGTACAATCAATTCCAATGCAACAATTTTTATTGTAGATTCGTGAAAAGCAAGTTTAATTTTTCTTCTTCTTTGGATACAAAACCACCAAACATGCGTTAAAAACAAGAGAAATGATATTTAAACAATATTTTTTGACAACTTTTATAACGACTTTCTTTTTCATATTCACATTATGTTTTTACTTTCTCTCTCCATTGCTTTGGTTTTGTGTCAATCCTCATTTTCTTTGTAAAATGGTTGTCATATAAATAAATATTTAAATAACATAACTCTAAAAACAATCAATTCAAGCTTTTGAAAAAAGATAATATTGTGCTAATTGAATACACCCTTTTAAGCTTGATTCGTAAACATCTCAGACTAGTTGGACCGACGCCTACAATTTCAAGGACGAAATTGTCTGTTTTACTCATTAATTAGTAGTAGTATGCATGCATATACGTCAACAATTGATCCTTTACACATACTCCCTCCGTTTTTAAATATAAGCAAAATTTATATTTTTGGTTTATTCATTTAATGATGAATGTGGTTCATAATATGGACCACATACATCATTAAATGAATGAACCAAAAAATGCAATTTTGTTTATATTTAGAAACGGAGGGAGAATATGAGAAAGATCTGCTTGTTCTATTGCTCATTTTTTTGTCACACATATCTAATAGTATTTGATTATTATACCACTTTATTAGATTAGTTTTAAAAAATATTTTAAAAATATTGCGATTAAATGGTTGTATATGCAACTCTTTTTTTACAATTCTTTTGATCAATGTGAATTGAACTTGGAATACGAGATATGCAAAAACTCACACATCGAACATACCAACCACTTATGCTAAACTAGTTGAAATCTTTTTTACGGTGTTAGTTTTTTTTTTACCCCTTATCACCTACGTGTATCCCTTGAACTACCAAACCAACTTATGACTCCTTTCTTACGTGTTAGTTCATGAAATTTGCTGTTGACATATATGGTTTGGCTGAAAAACACATGTAAAAGACGGAAATGTTCCTCGGCAGTTAACTGTCGAGGAATGGAAAAACCGGCTGCAGTTAACTCCCGAGGAAAACCTCGGCAGTTAATTGCCGATGCGTGTTGAACATAAACAGAAACAAAAACACAAACATATCAGTTTCAAAACTTCTCCCAACTTCTCTCAAACTCTCTCCAATTCTCACCAAAGCCATTTTCGCGAATTGCAAGCAAATCAACAACACATTATCACAAGTAAGTTGTATCAATCATTTTAATGATAATGTTAGTTTGTTTAGGTTTAATTTTTTAAAAAATTAGAATAGTTTGCATGTGGTTAGGGTTGATTTTAAAATTGACAATTTGATGATCGCATGTGTAGTTTATGAATTGATAAATGAATGTAGTTGTTGCCTATGCTGTTTAAATGATGTTTAATGATAATGTGGTTTTGAATGGTGGCAAATGAACACATTTTGAGTATGTTTGATACTTTGCACACAAAGTGTTTGATAAAAATGCCTCAATGACAATTTTATTGATTATTTAGTTAGTTTAGGTTATGAGAATTATATTGAATGATGTTTAGGTTATGATGGAAATGATGCACACAAATTATATTGAAATGATGATTATATTGAATGGTTTTAGGTTTAGTTATGTTTATATTTATGTTTATTAAAATGTGAATGTTTATGTTTACGTTGAAATGATGATTATAATGATTATATTGAATTTTATGTTTATATTGAAATGTGAAGGTTATAACGTGAATGTTATATTGAGATGTGAATGATTATATTGAAATGTGAAGGTTTAGTTTAGATTATATTGAAATGATGCACACAAAGTGTTTGATTAGGTTATGGAAATGATGTTAAATTTTTAATTGTTTGTATAGATATGTCTGAACATGACCCGATTGATCCATCTAAGATGATTGGTGGTAGGCGTGCTCAAATACAAAGCTACCGAAAGAAGAAGGAGAGGAGAAACACACATATACCAAAGATGGGAAGAGGTCGGAGGGGGATGGTTCAGGGACTTCTCAGGCTATACATCCTTAAGAGTCAAAAGTTGTTGACCCGTCACAGGTTGTTGACCCGTTTGAGGTGGAGTACCTGAATTATCAGGATCAGGTACACCACGATGCCACTGATAGTGGGTATGACCAGAATCATATACCTGAGCAGCAGCATAAACCAGACGATGATGACATTGCTGCAGTGGCTGCCCCAGCAGTGTTACCTTTGGAGCCTCCCTTTCCTGGAGGACCAACAAATATATCTCTGCTGCACTCTTATGGCAATCAAGTGGCATTGCCGCTTTGGTATAATTCAGATAACGTAAGTGTTATTTTTTTTACTTTTTTTTCCTTAATGTTTAATTATTTTCTTTATATGTGTGTTTGTTTAATTATTATATCAACTTTTATATGTGTTTTTGTTTAAGTCTTTTCTTTATGTTTAATTATTTTCTTTATATTTTCTTTATTTTAACTTTTATTATTTTCTTTATGTTTAATTGTGATTTAAATTGGTTTTGTTATGTGTTTTTTTAAGTTTTATATGCGTTATGTCTTAGGTTAAAAATACATGCGGCAATTTAAATTTGTGATTTTAAACTATGTTTATTTTTCTATTATTTCAGGTTCGTCAGATGCGTGTTGTAAAAGTGATTAATCATGGGAATAAGATTTTGAGTCTCGGACGTCGAAACGAGAATCAAAATTGGTTTTGGGGTCCGCTTAGGGAGAGCGTGTTACATGATTTGGTTTATCTGGGCTACGCCACTATGCCTCATGCTTTACTGATGCCATTATGCGAGAGGTGGCATCTCGAGACCAGCACTTTTCATATGCCCTTGGGGGAGATGACTGTGACTTTGGATGATGTCGTATGTCTTACGCATCTTCAAATTGAAGCGGGGATGTTGAGCCATGGAAAGAAGATGTTGAGACATGAGGCCTGTGCACTTTTGGTGAGGCACTTGGGTGTGTCGCAGACGGAGGCAGAGAAAATTTGTGGTACAGAGTATGGTGGGTACATTAGTTATCCAAAGCTGAAGGAATTATATACAAGGTACCTTGGTAGGAAAACATATTGCGGATACAGAGGATCCAGAGGAGCTGGAGGAGTTGGGGAGGGTTAGGAAATTTTGTGTGAGGTGTTATCTTTTATATCTTGTAGGATGCTTGTTGTTTGGTGATAGAAACAACAAACACATCGAGTGGGTCTATCTGACGACCATGGAGGAGGGCTACGCGGGGATGCGTAACTGGGGAGGGATGACACTGACATACCTATACACTGAGTTAGCTGAGGTCTGTTTGCCTGGAGACAGAGCTCTTGGGGAAAGCGTGACACTGCTCACTAAAAGAAACTTATTAATGTGAACCTTAACTTTTCTTTTTTTGTTATATTTTCGTGCGTAATAATTCATAAATGTGATTTGTTTGGTTTGTGCAGGCATGGTTTTTGGCGCATTTTCCTAAGTTTTTCGGTGTTGATCCCAACACCGACTATATTGAAAACTATCCGGTTGCGGCGAGGTGGAAGCTACATAAGGGTCATGGAGAGGGGGTGACGTATCACTCATTGCTTGATCATATTCAGTTTGATGATGTATGTTGGAGGTCGTACGAAGAGCATAGGGAGATCCAGGGTTTTGAGGAGGTTTTCTGGTATTCTGGCTTGATTATGTGCGGTGTTTGTAGGGTGTACTGTCACTTGCCTGAGAGGGTTTTGAGACAGTACGGATATGTCCAGAGGGTCCCTAGACATCCGACGGATGTTGTTGAGTTGCTACCTCCTCGAATTGTGCAGGCATTCGTAGACTTCCGCACTCACACTCTTAAGGAGCCCGATTGGGGTGAGCCGACAGGAGAGCAGACATGGCGGATGGCTATGTGCTATGGTACAATACAGTGTCTCACCCTCAGATTTTGCCACTTCTTCCAGGAGATCTTCCCAGGCCAGCAAATGAAGAGCAGATCATTGCACAGTAGTGGGAGCGGTACGAGGCGAGAGGCTCGCCTGATACCTATGACATGGTTAGTGTCGTTGTTGCCTACGCTGATGAGCAGATGGGTCAGGAGGAGATCATGAGCCCTCAACAGTGGTTTCAGGCCATGAGTTATGTTAGGGAGCAAATCACGCCGATCTTGACAAGGAGGCGAGGCCAGAGGCCGAGGAGGCGGCAACAACAGGACCAACATCAGGAGCAGGAGTAGTAGGACATTATGTTTTTGTTTATTACTTGTTTTTAGTTATTGTGAGACTTATTGGTTGGTTTCTTGTAAATTATCATGACATTGCTTTCTTGTATTTCGAAGACATATTTCAATGACATTTGTTCGTTTTAGTATCATATTTTCAATTTCAATTTCGTTGGTAATTTTCACTTATTGACTTCATGATTTGGCATTGAAACAATGTGCTTACAATGTGTAAAAACACATGTAAGAGGTTCTACCTAAACTGGTTCTGCCATTTTATGGCTTCAGGCTGTCGAGAAAAAGGGGAACCGACGGTAGTTAACAGTTGAGGTTTTCCTCGGTAGTTAACTGCAACCGATTTTTGAAATTCTCGGCAGTTAACTGCCGAGGGGAAATTTCGTATTTTACTCGTGTGTCTTATGATATGTGTCAACAAATTTTTTTTCATTTTACACTAGAATTATTTGTGTGCAGAAAAAGAATTTTGAACAACATTAAGTTATTAATATACGTTTAAGTGGGCTTTACTATATGTTGCCAAAGCTATTTTACACGTTATCTTTTTTTTTATAAAAGGAACCTATTTATGTTCTATTGATGTTTAACCTTCCACGTTTTTTTTTCTTCTAAAGGAACCTTCCACATTTTTTTTGGATGAACCGGGAGAGAGGAAATACATCAAGAGGAAACACCGATATCCCAACTAGGTTGGAACCTCGGGTAACCTCCATCCTATGCCGCCAATCTCAAATTTTATTAAAAAAAGGGGAAAAAATATATATACAAAGAGGGGGACTATGCCAAAACCCTCATAAGCAAAAAATAGCAAATAAAAATAAAAACTACCACAGACTCGGGGAATCTGTAGTTTGGGAGACCACATCGATCCCGAAAGAAATCAGATCGTAACTCAAACGGTAAGGTAGAGAGCCAAACCGCTCCCTGAATTGCATGCCCCATATCAGTCAACCTGTCAGCATAAACGATACCCTCTCGGAAAGCACCTCGTATGTTCCAGAAGAAAATATTCATTGAGCAGGAGGTGAAGCTGCCCCCGTGGAGCGGGTCCGGTAAGGCGCTTTTCCGTCGAACTGATGCTTTCTCAACATTTGTTGTTGTTTTTTGGATAACATTGGAACAAATGGCATTTGTGTTGAATGCTTATCATATTCTTTAATTTTCTGACATAGATCAAGATCTTGCTGAATGCGTGCATTACTATGTGTCATACCCTCCGCTCGAACAATTAAGAGCCTCTTTGCGCCATCTATGTCCGCGCCATTAGCCACATCCAATTGAACAAATTTCGTGACCTCTTCATCAACATTTGAGACCTCTACAACCGAGTCTGATTAGAAGCATTGCTAGCTGGAATAATGTCAACCTGGTCGGCATTTAATTCTTCCTGCACGTCAACGTGCTCAACCAAAGACAAAGGCGAAGCAAAAGAAACTGGAGACCGTGTAACATCAACCCCCAGGAGCATTCTGTCCCCCTCATGTGATATCACGTCATCGTGCACTTCATTCGTCACCAAAGTCAAAATAGGTTCATCCACTCGAGGCAGAACACGCTGTGGATTCTCATCTGCCACGTTTTGCAACGCAAAACTAAAGGTATTTGCTGCAATATCTTTCACGAGGACCTCATCTTGCGTATGTGTGTCAGCCAAGGCCGCAAAGGCATTTGAAGATCCAATGCCGGAAGGGTTAGTGCGCAAAGGCACCCATTCTTTCTTCTAAGCTAGAACTTGTGACTTACCTTTATCAACAATTGCAGAAGGCTCCTTATTATCTTTCCTTGGATACAACCACCGGCAACTAGTTACATTATGTCGAAGGTTCTGACAGTGCGTGCAAAAATCCGGCATCCATTCATAGACAACCTCAACATGAAAGGATAAACCCTCCCGTTCCACCAAAATCTTATAGAATAGCTTCTTCGAACAATCCATATCAACTAAAATTCTAGCGTAATGGTCGTATAACCTTTTCGAAGTCGCATTATCAATTACCAACGGCGTGCCCATCGCGCTTGCAATTTCTCGAAGAGTTCGATCCATCCAGTATTCTTGCAGAAGTTCCATTAAACGAATCCAAACTTGTGCGTGCGTGTTTTTCTGTTTATGCATATTAAAATCACGTGTCCATTCAAATAGTCGCAAAACACCCGGCTTCATATTGATTGTTCCCTTTGCCCACACTGAACGCATATCTGCTTCAGAAGCGAAGTAAAACTCAAAATAACCCCTGCCCAAAGATAACAGTGACCATGGAGCTGAAGTGTTCCATTATTTTTGAAGTTTCTGTTGAATTTCAGTCGAAGAACACGACTTATCTCCCTTGTTCAAAATCATTCTCCCGCGGAGATTACACTTACAATATTCAATCCCTTTTTCATACATCTTCTGCGAGATACAAATACCGAGCTGATCACCTATGATGGTAGGTTGCGGAGATGGAATTGAAGCAGATGTTGGAATCACGGCAGGTGTTTGACTGGCTGGAGCAGCAAACTCGGCCTGCCAATCAAACGGCATGGCCGCGGACAAGGCTCAAGAGAACAAACCAAAAAAACGGCGGTGAGTCACGTAACAAGTTGTTTCTTGAACAGATATGGAAATCAATTCTCAAAATGAATGAATGTCCCAACTAGCACCTCACGTGAGAGACTCAATTGGAACAAAGCAAAGCAAATTGGTGACGGCAATTAAGAAATAGTAATTGACTTGGAATCACAAAAATCCAAAACGCTAAAAAGTGACAATGAATGAAGGTTATGTAGCAATATGATCACCTAGTGGATGGAAGGCAATTAGGAATTGGATTCGGTAGCTATACCATGGAAAAAAGTTGGGCGGTGCTTAAGCTAGGAAAACCTAGCAGAGCGTTCCATCAAAGTTGAGATTAATTTTCAAAAAATTTGCAACTGTATACCACAGGGATTCGAACATGCGACCTCCTACTTCCTAATGACAGTATTAATTCACATTAACATCATTTAAATATGTTACATTATGATTTATGAAGTATAAAACTTTATGAAAGAAAAAAAAAACTAAGATTTTAAAACAAATGATCATCAGTGTTAAAAAATGACGATGCCTTCCTCCCTCTCCAACAAACAGGCCCCTAGTTTTCTCTCTCTAGATTTTCTCTTATAGTTTCTTCATTGATGGGTGGTTTTGGGTCAATTCTTGACCTAAAATCATCCCTCTTCATCTTTCTTTTTTTTATGTATTTCAATCTAAATAAGTGATTTTCACATAAATCTATGTGTTTTTCTTTGTGATTTCATCATCTAAGTGTGGTGGTTTGTTGTTCGTCATCTTGTGCAGCATTGTTTGATTTCCCGTCTTCGTGCGGTGTTCATTTGATTCATATTGAAAGATCAATTATTCAATCAAAGATTTGGGCGTCAACATTAAATTACTACTAAAATTAAATTATTTACGCAACTCGACAATTGATTAGCTTCTACCTACCCTGATTTTGAACACCAGAAAATGAAATTTTACCACAAAAGCAAACATATACTAACCCTATTTTACATTTAAAAAAACTATTTTATAAAAACAAAAAACTAAACTATCACAAATTATGTGGTCAACAACATTAAATTTTACAAATGAGACATGATCCTTGTTAGACAAGCCGTTTGTCAACACATTCTAAATGAAAAATGTGGCTACATCTTGGTAATATAAAAACAAAAAACTAAACTATCACAAATTATGTGGTCAACAACATAAGTTTTACAAATGAGACATGATCCTTGTTGGACAAGCCGTTTGTCAACACATTCTAAATGAAAAATGTGGTTACATCTTGGTAATATTTGTACTAATTCTTCATTCTTAATCCTGAAAATTAAAATATAAAGATAATAGTGTTAATTTAATTGTATAAGATAAATTATATATGTTCCAATACGAGAATTTTTTTTCTTCTATTAGGCACTAAGAAGTTTGATTATGGAGTCAATAGGTCTGTTGGAAAGAAATGAAGCAGTGAGGTTAAGAAAGAAATTATAGACTAGAAAAATGTAAGCAATGAAGATAAATCAAGAGCAATGCAGAAATAAACCTCACCTCTTTCACTGTCTAATTTCCAATTCCACCCACGCCTAAGGCTATTCAAGAATATGTTGTCGAGCCTCGACAGTCATTGATCCTCACTTCCAAATCACAGTTTGGATGGTATTGTGTTCTCACCACCATACTTGAACAATGTCTTTTCTTCTGCTTAGTCTTCTGCATTTTCATGACTGGTTTTAATGCGCGTTTACATGCTTTTAAAAGTGGAAACAATATGAAAAAATGGAAAGGAATGAGCAAAGGCATAGAGAAGAAAGGAAAACCTCAACAAATATGTTTGGTCTGTGATGAATTTGGCCAAGGTTTGAGAAGAGAAATAATGGCTTGAGTTTGATATTTCTTTTGTGTAGGTCATTCTGCCAGTAAATATATTAAAGCTAGGGTTCGCTATTGTGTACATCATTCGTGCATAAATATTTAATACGATTGGAACTTATTACTAGTTTTGTGCAAGATGTCTCTTTCTCCATCTATTGCAGCAGATAAATCGATGTTTGTCTATTTTTGTGTTAATGGATTTCATACACATTGCACAAGATAATAATAGCCATTCATCCCTTACCCATGCAAGATGATAAATCAGTCTCTCACAGGATTTAGCTTTTTCAACACAACCACTAAATTAAAAATTAAATTTATGAACTGAAATGTGAAAAAAATTAACTTTGAAAGTGATGAAAAGTTACTTTCACAAACGTGTGAGAAAGAGATCCAAAAGATTGAAACTAGTTGAATTGTACATATAATTATATGAGCATCCAAAATGGTAGAAGAGTCTTTAAATTTAAAGGACCACATGTGAGATCCATTGTATATATTATTTGTTAATATTTTTTAATGAAACTATCTACTAAATTAAACTCAATAATTTCAATGCAACATCTCTGATAAATACTATAGTTCAAACTATTTTTTTTATCAAATCAGTCGACCGTCCCTCACACAATTTTAGCTTTTTCAACACACAACCACTTAAATTAAAAATTATATTTATAAATTGGAAAGTGAGAAATTGTAACTCTAAAAGTCTTTTTTTTTTATATAATAACTTTAAACTGATGAGAAGTTTTTTTTTTTTATTTTAAAACTCGGTATCCGATCCAAGGACCGACCAATCCGAGGGGACCAATCACACCGCCTACTTGCGGGGCCCCGTTTAAAGCCAGAGCAAGCTCTGCATGGACTTAACCCACCGAAATTGGCACTAGAGAGAATCAAACCTGAGACCTTTGAAGGAGCAAACTCCAAGATCCCCAAGCCAACCCCAAATGGGTTTAAACTGATGAGAAGTTACTTTCACGACAATGAGAAAATGATCGAAAAAATTGGAACTAGTTGAATTCTACGATACTATACTAACAAGCCATATTTAGTTATTTGCTATATTTTTTACTTACCCTCTTTCTAATGTAATTTTGAATACGATACTTCAAATGTCGATCCCTACGGTGTCTTCGGTCTCTAATTTGTTTTTTAATTAAAAAATATATATTGATACAAAATCTAATTTTTATTTTAAACTAATTTATGAACTACATAAATAAATAATAAATAACAAATATTGATGGAGAAACTAAGACATATAATTTATAAATTAAGTACTCATTCTACAAAAGGTGTGTTAGTCTTTACAAATTAAGTGATTAATGTACAAAACTGAGACTACTCCTTAGAATGATGCCTCCACTGGTAGTGAAGAACCAATCAATTATAAATACACCACCGCTAACAGACTATAAATCACAAAACGACACCCTTAGCTAAGAAACCTAGATCACACCCATCATAACTCAAGCAATTGGGCTCTAATATCCTTCCTTGTATAATAACTTGCATGGATATATGCATGAGATCATGGAGACTTGGCGTGATTTAGCATCATCTAGAAACAATCAGGTGGTATCCATAAAACTTAGCAGCTGCAGCCTGCAGCATCCAAAAATGGAAAAATAAAATGAATCTTAATAGTAGCACAATTATATTATGTGATTTTTATTGAGATCCCCATATGCATACACTAGCTTAAAATTAGTCAAGCCATCAACTCATGCACTGATAATTTTTTTTTTAATTTTTAAATTCGGTATCCGATCGAAGGACCGATTAATCTGAGGGATCAATCCCAACACCCACTTGCGGGGGCCCCGTTCTAAACCAAAGCTTAGCAAAGCTCTGTATGGACTTGCCCACCTAAATTGTCACCAGATGGAAGGGAATCGAACCTGAGACCTTGAGAGTGGCAGATTACAAGATCCCAAACCAACCACTAGGCCAACTCCAAATGGGTACTCATGCACTGGTAATTACTTAAGCTTCTCAACATGATATCGTAGATAATGTACATGTTATAGAGAATTTAACCTTTTCCTTATTTTATTTTTTTTCATCTCTCACAAACTATATTAGGCTAAACGGAAGAAACATGAGAAACATAGAAGAGCTAATATATTTGTGATTTGTTAATAACGTGTTCTACTTCATCCACTATTCTACTTTCTATAAAACTACTCTTACTTGTCACATTATACACGAGAAAATGTTTGAGAAAGTTGTGAAGGTGAGAAAAACCACAAGAAGGGGGGGTTGAATTGTGTTTTTGGAAACTTCTTCTTTTACGTTCTAGATAACTGTCCTCAGGTTCAGAGTCTGAAGTAGTTCAGAATCTGAGTGAGTTCAGAGTCTATGTGCAGCGGATAAAGTAAAGAACAGAAGAAGAAAGAACACAAACAGTTATACAGGTTCCTTCCACAAACCGGAAGTAGTCCTGTCCTCCTTGCACTTCCAAGGAG
>Ga0228710_1010679_pt1 | contig 12166 bp, 10 predicted proteins | sample MedpolnodulmetaG_FD_177995 | JGI IMG/M metagenome (GOLD analysis project Ga0228710, IMG submission 177995) | Root nodule microbial communities from Medicago polymorpha collected in Santa Monica, California, United States - pink nodules | ecosystem: Host-associated > Plants > Roots > Nodule...
GCAGTTCTTGCTGATTACGCCACAGTTTTTTTTTGTTCCCAAAAAAGATAACTTGCGATGGAGATTGAAAATTATTTCTCCAAATATTCTCTCTAATCACATTTTTTCATGGAGTTTTTTTTTTTTCTTCAAGAAAATTAAGGGTTTTATAAAGAAAAACTTTTACATATTTACATTCATGAATTATTTCTCCAAATTTAACGGTTTTGCTTCTTAGAAGAAATGTTTGTTGCGATTGTGTTATAGTATTAGTTTTTTGTTGTTGATAAAGGTGTCATGTTATTATTTTAGGGGTTCTAAACTTTCTTTATAATCATGCACATACATCCTCCTCCGATCCTATTTATAAGAAAAAATTACTTTTTAAATTTATTGTGTAATTATAGATCAAATATATCATTTATGCAATGAATTAAAAAAGTCAAATATTTTTTATAAATAGTACCGGAGAGAGTATGATATATAGGTGTTTGGTTTAAATTTATTAGATTTATTCACGTGAATAACTTTCGTGAAAATATAAACTGAATATAAAGATAGGAGCTTTATTTTAAGATATTTTTGAATATTTGGTTAATATTATAATGTGGATGTTATGTAATTATATATAAAATTATTCTCATCTTTATTCTTTTTGTTGGAACGTAATTATAATTCCCTTTTCTATTATTTTATTTTAACGAATCTTAAAAAATAACTTGAAACAAATGCAATCTAATTGGATGAATATGTAAACAATCTTGATAAATACTCGCATTTTTTTTAGACCGTTCGGTGTGCCAGTTTGAAACCTTTCTTCAATCAAGGAGTTACTTCTAGGGAAACCGGCATTTTCTGAGACTGTTAATGTTAAGCCATTAAACTTCAAAAATACTTCGTACTTTCTAGAACAGTGTAAAAATATTTATGTATGTGTAATATACTAAATGTAAAAGTAACATTGTTATCCGGTAAAAAACATCAATTGTTAAAATTATATTATGATAGAATAAAAGGGAAAAGGGAATAAAAAAAGGAACAAAAAAATAGCATACTGAGTGAGGAAGTTATTTGCAGTTAGCCGACATGCACAAGTTTTTAAAACAAAAACTTCATTTCTAATATAGTGAAAGGGATAGCTTGCAATAGTGAGATTAGTGTAATAGAGTAAAGTAGTAGCATACGTGCGTTTCCAAAGATTTAAAACCCTGATAATGTAACTCAGGTTTTCTTTGCTGCTGTAAGCTAAGCACCAGCTTAAAGAGGAGGTATAAATAAAGAGGATCAAAGTCCGACAATTGGGAACGAGGGGACTTTAAAAAGCATAGACATTTTATCTTGTTAATGCACGGTACAAATATCACATATTTGCAAAGTCCAATTAATGAAATGCTAATGATAGAAAAATGGTCAACAATGCAAAGCCAATCCTGCATATACTGAAAACAGAAAAAGTATCAATGTATAAGTCCTTTATTAAAGCTTCAAAATGTAGCGATTAAAAACTCAAACTAAAAAATTAATTCAACATAATAGGTGAAAAATTCACTTGCACAAAATATTCATAGGCTTTTTCCCCCCTTCCTCTTATACTTAGCAAAGGGGTAAAAAGTATTAGAAAGTAGACCATGGAAAAAATATATAAAGAAAAACAAAGAAATTCACTCAAGAACAGTAACTCTCGACTATTTCTAGATTCTACAGAAAATATATGAATTGATCAATATGACTTTAATCTTGTGTTGAAAGATGACCTGAAACAAAAATTATCATTAACCTCTCCTGATCCAAAAGTGCAATCAACGAATCTGGGCAGGAGAACAGAGCAATCCAGAAGCATCGGCCCCCACAACTGAAAGTTCACACACAGTGCATAGCTGCCCCTCCTGGTTTGGTACAAAACGGGAAGTACAATATGGGCAAGAGACATCCTTCTGTCCACGGTAAATGGGCACATAGGTTGCCCCACAAATTACAAATGGGTTTCGGAAATCATAGTTTAACTCCGTGGCATCAGTCATATTCCTTTCTGCAGCAGCCAGCACTTGCCTTGCCGTCTTAGCTTGGTTTTCGATGCTAGGATTGGTCTCGAGTAGTCTCCTGGCGAAGTTACCAGCTGTGGCAAGGTTCTTTGCTTTGTAGCAGACAGTCATTGCATTCAACAAAGCTAGCCTCAAGTGAGGTGTCTGAAGATTGCAGTGGGTGAAATATGCTGCGAGTTCCTGCTGGCGTGCTGGATTGTCCTTCATTTCCCTTCTTTTCAGCTCCATCTGCAGAGCCAGAACATACTCTTTGACTATGATTATCAATTCCTTTACATCATCCACTTCCCTCCTTGACTCAACGACAATCAAAGGGATTGTATGGAGAATATTGGCAAATGTCCGAAGAGCCTCAGTGAATTTCCCAGCAGTTGTTGACTTATAACCAGCTTTGAGCTTTTCATCTAATTGAGATAATTTGTAAGGAAGTGCCGGTGGGCCTCTCACATTTGGACTAGACGACTCTGTCCAACCCCTTTCAACAGCAAGTGGTACAACTGGAGCGGATGAAAAGGCACGCAGATACGAGTGACTGGCAGAATGAAGATCTAGGAACATGGATCTCAAGGGGGCAAAGTTTTTTATCCCAAGCTGCCTGTTCAGTAATCTCATTGCAGTATCAAAATTGCCAGCAGCTGCATGATCAGCAGCAAGAGATGATCTCTGAATCCATATCTGGCTAACTGCCATCCCAGGTGTTGGGGCCACAAAAACTGAAGACCGTGTACTGACAGAAGCTTTTGGAGTGTCTGCTTCAGGGGGGAGCTCTAAATCTTCCAGCTCCCATCCACCCTCTTCATCACCTTCTTCAGCCACCTCTCCATCATCCAAAATTGCAGCAACATCTCCATTTTCCAATCCATCAACATCCAAGCCAATATCCTCAACCCAATCACCTTCAGGAGCATCATCAAACTCTTCTTCATCAGCATCTTGATCGGCATTTCTAAACCCACCATCAAATATGCCTCGCATGACCCTAAGGAGCGGCCAATCACCACAACACAGTACAGGTGATGGAGGTATCAAGAGAGATGGTACTTTCCCCTCGGGCAAAGATGGAACGTTGTCCCCCAGTTCAGCTGCAAGTCTTTCAGCAACGTCATGTAGCCCATGGGTTGATGCAGTGATATAAGCAAGAGGCAAGTGGCCCACATTCTCCAAGATCTTAACACGCTCTCGAATATCACCCATATATAAGGCATTGTGAAACTGGCCCATGACATCATTCTTGACTTCAGCAATTTTCAACATCTTTGATAGTTTCTCTACATTACCAGTGATGAGATATAGGAAAGATAATCTTTCAAAATTCTTGGTCCTCTGATATGCATACTCCACTATACCAGCATTGCCTTGTCGAAGAGCTTCAACTCCCAATCGGTACCAGTGATCTTTCTCATCAATTGCTGTAGCTGATGCAACTGCAATTTGAATGTTCCCACTCTCTATAGCCAAATTGAACCGAATTCTCTCATCTTTCACAAAATGAAGGGCAACCTCAGGAAATCCTTTCTGTTGTAGATAAGCAATCATAGCTTGTCCACAAAGTTGTGAATTCTTTATCATGTTCATAACATGGTCATACCTTTTCTTCAACAAGGAAAGCTTAAAGATATACTCTGTAGCATCGATGGTTATAGCTTTGTTTTTCCCATCCCGGCCCAAGCAGAAGATGGTATTTCCAACAACCTTGGTGATATAGATTGGGACGTCCAGTGTTTTTATTATCCCACTGTCTCCATTTGGAAGGCAGTATTTGATATGATTTAATGTTGTGTAAATAAAAATACCATTGTCATCCCAGGCTCCGCTTTTTACACGGATTGTCTCGTGGAGGGTGCATTGATGCACCAGCTTCTTGCTAGCAATGACAATTGCATGTTTGCTGAGTAAAGCAACACTGTCGTTGTTCTCATTAGACCAGACTACATACTTGATGAAAGGGGTCTGAAGATCGCCAAGAACAATCCTCTGCTGAAGATCAAATATAAAAACCCTATCCTCAGACCTACAGAGCAAGTTTCCTGTTCCGGCATAAAATATAGCATCGGTGGCAATCGGGAGCACACTCTTTTTAACAAGCTCGTTCTTCAGGTTTTTTAAAAGGACTTGGTTGCTGCTTTTTTCAAGCACGGCAAACCTATTCCGAGCCACAAAGACTGCTGATCCTCCAAGACCTTTCTTTGGTTCTTGCATATCACCCCTACCAAAACTGTCCTTAATTGTGCTATCCTTGGATATGCAGTACAACTCATAAGATCCACCGTCCACGTCTGAGCAGAGAAGAATTGCATTTTCAGTAGGACTGTAGGAAAGAGTCTTGGGACTTTGATTCAGGCTTAAAGAACCAGGTCGCCGAATAGTAAGTACTTGTGTCTCTCTCTGTGTTGAAAATTCATAGAAACGCAAAAAGCGGTCTTTGGTGTAGAACAAAGAATCATTACTAACCGCGAAGGCGGGCCTTTCTCTCTCCAGCTTGAAGACTATCATGCCACTATCATGACCAGCTGCCAACAGATTCATTTCAGGATGTGTTGAAAGAATCCAAAATCGGTCATGTTCCCTGCGGAAGGTTTGAATACCAGTCCTCTTTGTTGCATCCCATACTCGAATACTTTTATCCTCAGAATTTGACACAATGATGTCCTGTTTGGCATGGAACATAACACATGAAACATTATTCATGTGCCCTCTCAAAGTATCCACTTCCCATGCCTTAGTGTCTGAAAACAGAGAATAAATTTAATTAGGGAATAGAGGTCACTCTAACAACTCATTGTTTTTATTTTTCGTTAACTGCATAGTACTACCTCCGTCCTTATATGTAAGACCTTAACCAATGCACAATAATTAAGAAAAATTGTTATACATTAAATCTGTCAACAATTACATTCTCTTTCCAAAGTTATCCTTCAATTATTAAAAGAGATAAATTGTTAATCACTTAATCTTTTAATTCTCTCCATTTAATTATGGATACTTTTGTGAAATATCATTAATATACCTTGTAATTTGAAAAAGTTCTTATAAGGGACAAAAAATTTACAAGGGGGTCTTACATACAGAGACGGGGATAGTATAGTAATAAAGTTAATATGTACAAAAATGCATTGCATGAAACGTTTTGCTGCGAGCAATACACAAGCTCCTCTAAACACTGTTGTATGAATATTTGTAACAACTGGTACAGCATCAAGACAATGCATGGAAGCTTGATAAAAAAAAAATTAAAAAAACGATGCATGAAAGCCCAGTGAGCTGAACTTTAATAGACAAAATCGAAAGTCATTAATATTTTCAGATATTCGTGATTCAGGCAGCGTAAAGTAAATAACAAGGTTTCATATTACCATTCATCCTCCAAAGTTTCACTTGACGGTCATCAGCTCCTGAGACAATAAGAGGCAGTGTAGGATGAAAAGCAGCCCAGTTGACACCCCGGTCATGACCTTCCAACACATACTTAACAACTGCATCGACGCCACCAAAAAGATCCGTGTTCATCTGACTCAATCGCAAAATATCATCTGAAGGAGGTCCAGCCTTCCTTTTGAGAGAACCAATATCCCAAACACGAACAGTCTGATCCAGGGAGGCTGACACAACAATATCCTCTTTTGGATGGAATGAAGCACACATAACATAATGGTTGTGCCCAGTTAAAACAGATATACAGGTACGTGACTGCCAATTCCAGATGCGAATGGTTTGATCATCACTAGCACTCACAATCCATGGGTTCTCATGATGAAATTGCACTGTACGAATATAATCAAGGTGTCCTAGAAGAGTGAATAAGCACCTATGCATCTTATAGTTCCAGACCTTAATCTTGTAATCATCCCCTGTCCCAATAAAAAGTATAACAATCAATAAGCATGAAATTGCATAAAGTAAAACCCTCTCCTTCCAATGTGCAACAATAATTTAATCCAAAATTATATTATGGGAAATGCTAAAAAGTGCCCTTCGGGCATTGGATAAGGAAGCAAAAATAGAAAAATTGTGTTGAAAAGTGGTCAAAAGTGGTCAAGTCAACTTGTAAAAAGTTTAAAAATTGTTGTTTCCAATGTAAAGTTACTAATTTTGGTTACCTTAACAAGTGCCTGCGGCGGGCACTTGTTAGCATGACCATTATATTATTTGAACATCAAAATACTGACATCGTATGTGTTTATCTATATATCTCTCTTACCTTTCAAAAATACACACAAAAACCAAAGAACAACATATTCAACTTCAAAATCTTGATGTCGAAAAAATCATTTGTCTTTAATTTATTCATTTTTGGTAGGATTTCTCTTCAATTTATGGTTGTATGTGACACACCAAGATCTCCTCCACACGAACTGACAAGTTAAACTTACAGAAAACCACACTAATATACACACAATCATTAGAGATTTCATGCACCAGAACCAATGATTTGTTAAAAGGTCATGTTGATATTGGTTACTAATTTCCAGATCCAAAGCATTTAAATCACACCAAACAGATCTTATTCCCTATAAAAATAAATAAATCCCAAACAACTCTTGAAGACATATAAAGCATAGCCCATTCTTAGTTTCACACACCTCACGGTCACGGCATAGGGTGTCTTTGTTTCAGCTTTAATAAACTAGATTGTGTTAAAAAATCTAGAGATTTTTTTTAAAGATTTAAAAAAAAAATCTGAAGCTCTTTCTGTTTGTTTACAATCCATAAAGATCACTTTTTTAAAAAGAATGATTTTTAACTTGTTCACGTGCTACCTCCTTGTTTTTGAAAAAAATTGATTTTGGGAATATTGGGAAAAACCCAAGTCCCAAATCGGATAGATAAGACTCTTGATAAGAGTTTATAAGAGAGGCACTCCTCACCTTACAAGCCGGTTTTATACGGATGAGTTAGGCCCCAATTTCAACATGGAAAAGCTAATCCTAATAGCTTTTCATTTTAGAGTGAAAAACTATTTTTTCTATAAAAATGACAAAAGTGATTTTAAAAAAAAACAAAAAACTGATTTTTAGAAACAAACACACCCATAGTATCCTTTCAAAACCCTGGGACAGATGAGGAACAAAGGTGAAGAGTTACAAGAATTAGCGTCCTGGGACAAATAAGGAACAAAGGTGAAGAGATACAAGAATTAGCAGATATAAGATAAGCATTAAATCCTTATCCTTATATATTACAAAATGCAGACAAGCCAATCCAAGGTATCACACACACAATTCCTCAAAACCTATAACATTTTATCAGTTTAGATTGTGAAATAGAAAATTCCTAAAAAGGTAGAAATTACATCAAAATTCCTGTAAACTTATAATAATATCAACATTTCATAGGTTGCGAGATAGAAAAGGCCTAAAAAGATAGAAATCACATCACAGTTCATCTTAACCAATAAGATTAAGATTTCGTCAGCTCAGTATGCAAGATCTAAACAGAGAGGCAGTTTGTAAAACAGAACTCTACACATACCAAAACAAGTTTAAGTGGATCCCACTAGAATTTACAACGATACATACATCCAATGCAACGCAAATTTTGCCATGAGTGGAGATGTAAAGGTGGTATACATTAATGAACAACAAAAGTGAAGAGATGGAAGAATTGGTAGAGATAAGCGTTAAATCATTATGTTGAAAAATGCATCAAATCGTTTTAAGACAAGCCAATATGAGGGATCACACACCTAGTTCCTCTAAACCTATTATATTAACATTTTTCAGTTTAGTATGCAAGATCTAAACAGCGAGGCAATTTCTAAACATAAATCTCCACATACCGCAAAAAGTCTAAGCAGATCACAGTACAATTTACATGAATACGTACATAAATCCATTGTAACTCAAATTTCGCAATGAACATAGATTTAAAAGTAGTATACAAGTACATTAATTATAAGTGCCTTCAATTTATATATGTATACGCTGAAAACAAATAAAAACAACAAGAAAAGATGCAAAAGTAACAGATCAGAGTAAATTTGAAACGAGGATTGCGAAAAATGTACCTCCAGATACAAAGAGAGGTTGAGAATTGTGAAAATGAACGCCACGAACAGGTCCATCATGTTCGTCGAATCGATCAATCAATGTCCCCATTCGATAGTCCCATAGCTGGATCACACCACTGTGAAGACTCGCAAGTATCCATGGTCTCTTGCTGTGGAAACTCAATCCCTTCACTCTGTTACTTTTCGTCTCGAATTTCGTTAACATCTTTCCCTCTGCACGATCCAATCAAATTCATCACAATTTGAATCAGATGCAAAAACACACACACAGGAAAGAATGAATCGACATTGTTATTGAATCGAATTGCAAAGGAATGGAGAGAGATTACCTCAGATCTGATTGCGATGATGAGAGATGGTGAAACGCAAACACGATCGAGTTCACCGACAGAGATGCATATATGTGAAGAGAGAAAGAGTGAAAGAGAGAAAAAGAAGATACACACTTCTCTATTTTCAGATTAGATCTGGTTATGGTGTTAATTTTTGAAGAAAAATGAATAATAAGAGAGAGAATAGAGTGGAATTTTGTAAGTGAGTGCGTAGTGATGATCCAAAATATTATGAAATGTTTATAAAGTAATCTTACGTTTGTAAGTAAAACTTTATTTTATTTTTTTGACGATTTTAATATTGGTAGTAAAATAGTAAAAACAAAAATTGATGAAAAGTAAAATAGAAAATTTTATGCTGCTAGAGGGAAAAGAGAAAAAAAATGGTATAATATTTTTCTAAGATTATTTTTTTAAAAGATAGTAATGTTCATCTTTAGATTGTTGTTTAAAGGAACATAAAGTAAAGTTTCATTTTGGATTTTGTTATTTGAAAACTAAGATATCTTTTGTAAGGAGTGAATACCCAAATTCGTTCTTGGATTTTCACGAATCGGACAAAAACGTCCCCCAATTCATCGAAATGCACGTTTTGTCCCTGAATTTAACAAACGTCCGTCAAAATAGTCATTCCGTCCAAATGCTCCGCTAGTGTTGTAGAGTTGTCGTCCTGGCTTGTTGTCTTGTACACGTGTTTACAGGGACCAATTTGATTCAAACGCAAAAAAATTCGGTTGTACTTTTGAAATTCAATTTTTTATATTTTCCAAATTTACCCTTGTAATACCTATACCTTTCCATTCTCTCATTTCAGTCAGAACATCAAATATGTCCCTGTCTGTTCTCCTTCCCGCTAAAACCTTCATCATCTTCATCAGCATCATCTCCGGCGAGGAACGTCGCAAAAGATTCAGTTTTGATAGAAGATTTAGTCGTTTCATAAGGTAACGTCGTTCATGTTCGTTTTCCATTCAGTCATCACTACACCATTTATCCTTTATAGCAACAATTGAAAAATGGTGCTAGAACTACGAAAGTTGTCGCCTAAAAGCATAGGGGACGTTTTCCAAGGGTCTCCTATGCGAGCGTCGCCTATAGTCTATGGGGACGTTTTTTCATGATCTTTGGGCACACTTTTTCAAAACGTCGCCTAAACCATAGGAATAGGGGACAATTTTTTGGTGAACTTGAGGGGACGCTTTTAAATGTTGCCATAGGTTGCTACAATTAATAATTGTAGCCTTAAATGTGAATCTTTATGAAAACATAAAAACGTCCCCATAGCTGTCATGCACATTTTTAGTGTGTCTTCATAAAATATTACAATTTTCCAATTATTTTAGAAATGTATCATGGCTTAAAGGCAATATTAAAATTGTCAATTATAACTCAAACAAGATTGAATTTACCAATACATCCACAAAAGTTGTAATATAATAAAATAGTTCAAACATTAATTCAACACATAATAGTAATCAAAATGTCGAACATTACTTAATGAGTTTAATGCTTCAAAGTATGAGCCTAGCAAAATAACAAAACCATAGCTCGGTCAAGTTTAATGGTTTCAACTACAATCCAAAATAAAACACCATCCAACTAAGTTTGTCTTGGAATTCATCATCCTAACCGTCCACTTCAAATTCATCACCGATGTCATCCTCTTGAATTTCATCATCTAGGCCATCCTCTTGAAATTCATCATCTATATCATCCTCTTGAAATTCATCATCTATATCATCATCCTGAAATTCATCATCTATATCATCATCCTGAAACTCATCATCTATATCATCCTCCTGAAATTCATCACCTACGTCTTCCTCCTGAAATTCATCACCTACGTCATCCTTTTCAACATCTTCATTGATACCTTGCTGCATAAGAACAAAATACGTCAACCATAGATATTGTTATTTCAAGTGTTATACATCGCAAAAATAAAAACCAAAACAACAAGTAAAACACAGTCAACATAACCGCAATTTTATTTTACACATTTCCCTTCCTTATTCTATCATTACAAGCCCGTTTTTAAGTTTCTGCAACTTGTGACATGTTATGCAACAGAGAAACAAACACAAAATTCAGAAAAATAAATCACAAGTTTGTACAAACGCCACAAATTGCAGAAACAAAATTTATGCATAAAATTCTGCAACACAATGAAAATCCGACTTTGGACACGTATCTTAAATTTAGCCAAACAACATAATCATAAGTTCGCACAACTCTAATTTAGACCTACACACGCAAGTTAACAATTTCAGGCACTTGCCTACATTCCAAGTGATGTCACTACTAGCAACTTTTTGCATATATATTAACAAGCAAAACAAAATATATGCATAAAATTCTACAACACAAACAGAATCCGACCGTGCACACACATCTTAACAATTCAGCAAAACAACATAATCATAAATTTGCACACCTCTAATTCAGACCCTACACACGCAACTTAACAGTTTCAGGCACTTGCCTACATTTCAAGTGATGTCACTACTGACAACTTTTTGCATATATTAACAAGCAAAATTTAACTAGTTTAACTCAATTATAGTACATAATCAATAATATTTCTATATAAGGTTACCTTTTCAGGACATGGAGTATGAATTGATGTAAAGGAATGCATTTGTGCTCTACTATCCTTTGGGGAACTGTTAGCATCTCCATGAGATAATCCTAGCAAATCTTCTATTGACTCCATATTTAATTGAGGATTGCATTGTTGTATAACGGTCTTAAACGCATTTTGCAATCTATCAATCTGATCTTGGAATTCCTGCCTTAAAGTAGATACCTCTTGACTATGTGCTTGTTTCAAAGCATTAATCTCAGCCTTTCGCTTTAAGGAAGTTTTAGTTACGGTTCTCCCATAACAACGTAACCTGCCAGGACGCTCCTTTCCCATAACAGCTTTAAAAGCTTCAGTATCATTTCCTTTCTTTTCAACCATTTCTTGAAGTTGGGACTAGCAAAAAAAAAATCAAGAAAACATTAATTAATATTATAAACAATGTTTGCCGACAATATTAAGTAAACACAGTTTAACGTAACTGCAAATTTTTACATACAAATATTTTTCCAGTTTCTTCATCCAATTGTTTTCCTCTACTTCCTTTTCGAGTTTCAAAAAACATTTCTGATTGAGTGGGCTCTCTTTTTTCCTTTTCACGCTGCACGAATCAAAATAAAACATCCCATGAATTAAAATGCCTCTCGTAGAAACTAGACATGAATTAAAAAATGCTTAAAGAAACAAATCATCCAAGGAATACCAGTTTTTCACGAGTCAGAAAGAAGTTTTGGGGACCCATTCGATGCAGACCTATATTCTGGTTTTTCATCAAAAGAAATTGAATTTGATCTCCAAACATGATTTGAATCCAAAAAGACTCGATGACCCATATAACACATCTTTCGACTATGTTTTAAGTATCTTGAAGAAGTTTTATGATTACAAGCGGGGCAAGCCAACTTCCCTTTAGTACTCCAACCAGCTAGCATGGCATATGCAGGGAAGTCATTCACAGTCCACATAAGAGCTGTATGCATTTGAAATGTTTCATTTTTGGAAATATCATACGTTTTTACACCAACATTCCACAATATCTTCAGCTCCTCAATAAGTGGCTGTAAATACACATTGTCATACCCCAATTTTTGACCTAAGGTCTTACATTCATATACTCTCTGATCCGGAATATTATCTGACTTTTCAGAATAAAAATTCGGCAGAGAGGTATTTTAAAATACCTCATTTTTGTTCCGATTCGGACCCTCTTCTCTCTTTATCTTTA
>Ga0228710_1010680_pt1 | contig 12166 bp, 6 predicted proteins | sample MedpolnodulmetaG_FD_177995 | JGI IMG/M metagenome (GOLD analysis project Ga0228710, IMG submission 177995) | Root nodule microbial communities from Medicago polymorpha collected in Santa Monica, California, United States - pink nodules | ecosystem: Host-associated > Plants > Roots > Nodule...
CACAACTGCAAGAGACTTCTATTCAAACAGAATTACAAAGAAATTTGTTTGAGGTTGAACACTTGATATACAATTAGTGGTGTTCACAATGCAAATCAGATACAGACTCTTAAGACTCTAGAATTTCCAAGATATGAACTTTGATAAGAAATTCTAAGTGAACTTTTGATGTGAAATAATTTCAGCAGAGTTTTGTCACTTGTAGAATTGTTTTATGAGTCTTGAGTATTCAAACAACATGTCTTCACTCCTTTATATAGAGGTGTGAAAGATATGTTGGAAATTGTCAGCACATCAAATAGAGTCGTTTGAAACTTGATCAGATCATCAATGATCTTATGCCTGATTTGGTTATTGTCCTATGAAAGATCAATTTCAAATCCATTCCAAGTCTAGAGGAACACCGTTGCAGGCACAGCTGTTGTTCTTGTACTAGCAGACACAAAAATAGAGTAGTGGAGATAGTGGTTGTACACTTCGTACAAAAGTCATTTTTCAACGCTCTCAACTGAATAAGCATCCAATGCCTTCAAATCCATTTGAAATAGCCGTTGTTTTATTCTCCCAATCTTCTGCAATGACAGGCGTGATTTAATCTTCATTTGAGCAACATTTTGAAGTTCTTCAGTCTTCCAGCTTCTGATGATCTTCAGCTCCTGATGATCTTCAGATGCTTCTGATGACGTCAGCTTCTGGTGACCAGCTTCTGAAGAGGTGCTTCTGATGACGCCAGCTTCTTCAGAACCGCTTGTCTTCAGAACCTCTTTTCTTCAGATGTTTCAAGCTTCCTTCTTGTTGATTCCATTGCTCTCATTTGTTCTTCCAGAACCTATGCTTCAAAGAGACATTAAATTTTTGTCTATGGTCTTGCATACTTGAACAAATATTAGCATATCCAATTGACACTTTTAATACCTTGTTATCATCAAAACTCAAAGGGTAATGTTAAACACATTTTGTTCCAACATACTTGGAATAAGTTGTCTTGTTTTGAAAATGTCGAAATGGTCGTTTTTGTGAAAATGAGACGAACTTGGCGTGATTTTGTGAGTTCTTGAAATTGGCATGATACTCATATGCCTAAGCTACTATGAACATATGTGAGTAGTGTATATGATTTGTTGAGGCAATTGTACATTTTTTCTTAGTTTTGGTTTAATTGCTATAATTGTTTTAAAGTTGTGAATCATAGACGAACTTTGTCGAATTGATGTTTTATGATAGGATAATTTATAATAGACTTGAGTTCATGTTATTATGATATAATGAGAATGAATTGATTATGTTTGGGTGTTTGATATGATGAATGTGTAGAATGTGGATAGTTGTCCGTTATTTATGTGAAAGGTGACTTTGGAACTTGTTGTTCCTTAAGGTGTTGTTATTGTTGATAATTATGATGAAGATTATGTTGATGTTTGATGATAATTAAAATGATGATTATGTTGATGATGATATGGTGATGACTCTTGTTTGAATTATGACTTGTTGAATGTGTGGATGTAAATACTTGATAATGCAATTGGTGGTGAATTAATCAATGTAAATGGAGGTGTACTTTTACATTGTTGTTGGTGAATACATATGTGATGTAATCTTGCATTATCGAGTCTTTGTTTGTATGTCCATGCATCATAGTCATATTGAGTCATATGAGAAATGTAAAAGGAGGTGTACTTTTACATAGGTGAATTGTAAGAGGAGGTGTACACTTACATAGGTGAAATACGTAAAAGGAGGTGTACTTTTATGTGGGTGTGGATTCATACGGTAAAATTATCTCCGGAATCCTTTGGTACCACATGTATCTAGAAGAGTCTAGAACATTGCATGCATTTGAATATTTGGTGAGTCGGGTCATAATTGAATAAGTGACTTGGTGAATTTGTGCATTGGTGAATGTTGTGATTATCTGGATTAGTGTATATGTGCATTGGTGGATTTTTGTTGATGATTGTGAATATTTGAATTAGACTCTAATTGTATGTCTTACTTGCTTGTGCTTATACAATTGGTGAATCTATTTGATGATAATTATTTTGGTAATAGTAGTGAGGTGAGAATTGTATATGTATATATGATTGGGTGATTCCTTTGATAATGATGATTCCTTTGCTTATACTTTGAAATGATGAATTGTTTTGTTGAGTTGATTAGGCTAAATGAGGAATAAGGTGAGTAATTCTTTCATTGATTGATGTTGATAAATGGTAAGCTTATGTCTATGACTTGATTAGAGATTGAATATGCTTGATGTGTATGGAATGAGGGATAATATTCGTGTGGAGTTAGTATTCTAGGAATGTTGGGTAGGTACATTTGATATTCATGAAATCCTTGAATGCTTGTGTTTGTTTATGCTTGATTATGATGATGTGAAGCTAACCCCTAGTGGTTGTTTGGTTGACCGCCTACCTATTTGTATGAATGGGTAGACGACGTGCATGAGTAGTTTTGTTGCTTGCTTGGTGAATGCTTGAGGATAGCGGGAGCTTCCTCTGTTATCTGTTTTTGAAGTCTTAGTATAGGGCTCTGATTTATGATGTCGGTGTTTACCTTTATTTTGGATTGATTATGTTGTTGAGATTTTACCCATATGTCAGGAATTGAAGATTTTATGTGATGATGTATTTATGAGTTTATGACATGAATATTACTTTGGAGATGTATGATAATTATCCGTTGCGACGTTTTTGAGAAATCTTTGATATGCATGTTTGAGTTTATTGAATACGTGAGGTCTATTTCTTGAATATTTGTATTACTCACGTGTTTTATCGCTTTAATAGAAGTAGGGCGTTACAATGGTCAATATGATTTTTTAAAACTATGCCTAAGGGAAACCTTTTCCACATCGTCAAGCCTTCCATAGTCTCCTAAGATGATGTGTTGGATGTCTTCAATCTCATATTCATTTGATTAGAAGAAATCAATACCTCACATAAATAAAACTTGAACACACCGTTAAGTAGAAGCACACAAGAAGGATGCGTAGTAATTTTTTTAACTAAATAAACAAACTAAATAAAATTTAAACCTCAAGAAAATAAAAGATAATAAGTAAAGCGAATTATCCTGTCGAAAATATCTACACTCCTCGGCAACAACACCAAAAACATGATGACTAAATGTGGCAAGTGAACCAAATTGATTCCAAGTAATAAAGTAGTAAGTAATGTTGTCTCCACAAGGATTGTCGTTTCAACTAGGCAACTAACTAAACTTATTAAAATAGTAAATTTAAAGAAAATAAATGGGGAGAGTTTGTGAGTTTTATCTGATTGTGCAAAGCAATTGAGTTGTTTGCAGAAAATTTAAATATTTTTATTGAAGAGTTTAACAGTGGTTAAGATTCTTCGAATCCCCTGTACTTCTGTGTTGGGTTAAATACAAACAATTATTAGTTATAAGACAAGAGTTCTATTTAAGTGATGAGTTCATGGAATATTAGTGCCCCTCCAGCTGCCAAGTTGATCATTCTGATCACAATAAGGTTATACGCATGATATGAGGTATATGGTTGTCAATCCTATAGGGTCATGTATGCCTTTGCAAGATTATAAAATTGGGGACTTGCTCTCTCTGAGGTGATTAAAACATAAACACAATTGGTATTCCTAAATTTTCATCAAAAGGATCCACCTATGTCTATGAATCTTAGAAGTACACCATGTACCATGATTGGTCCTTAGTAAATTAAAGGGATAAGCTTAACCCTATCTTACTAATGGGACATAGTAAAGTTCATTATGCAACATTCGAAAATGTTTACTAGGAATATCTTTTGCATCCCCTTGTTTCTATGATCAGTTAAAGACTTTAGGCATGTCACACTCCCTAGATCTTTGCATATAAAAAATAAATAGATCTCAAAAGATAACTAAATAAAAGAATTGAATTAAACTGATCCAACAAACAAATAAAGGTTCATCTTATAATCCTACCCAATTAGGGTTTAGTTACTCATTGTAACTAAAAACATGTTACAAAGGAAATAAAACATACTCTAAGAACAAATGTTGAGGCGAGACTCCTCCTTTGATTTTTCTAGCCCACGCCTTCCTCTTCAACCGACTCGTTCTGAATGAGAATTTGTGAATGAATGCTCTTGTATTTATATGCATATTTCCATATGAGTTTATGCTGAAAATTTGGACTTTTTTGTCTGAACTCGCACGAAACTGCACACGCCTCACAACAGTGCTTTCTGACACATGCTTTGTATGCCCGTGACATGTCACAACACACCCAGCACACGTTGCACCCGTTTTCAGTGTGTTTTTTTTTACCTTTTCCTTGTCTTCAAGAGTGCTTTCTTCCTTCAGACTTATCTTGGGACATGAGATAGAATTTCCTCAACTTGTAATGTCTTTGGAGGACTCTTGAATCTTCATTCCATGTCTTCCCAATTCTTCATGAGGTGTCTTTCTTTGCTTAATTACATGAATTTTTAGTAAAATACGTGAAAAACACCTAAAAATTGTTTGGTTTATGGAAGAACTAGAATTACATGAATACGTTGGAACAAAATACTTTGAGTTTTGATGATAACAAGGTATTAAAAATGTCAATTGGATATGCTAATATTTGTTCTAGTGTGCAGGACCATATACAAAAAGTTGTATGACTTTAAACCAAGTATAGGTTCTGAAAGAACAAATGAGAGCAATGGATTTCACAACAAGGAAGCTTATGTTGCAAGAATTGAAGACAACTAGAGTCTAAAGACCATCAGAAGCTGACTGACAGAGAGTTTGAAGATAGAGTCTGAAGATCATCAGAAGCTAAAGATCAACAGTCTGAAGACTGCAATTGTGCGTGGAGCACCGGCTATTTCATAGGAATTAGAAGGCATTGGATGCTTATTCACAACAGAGCGCAGAAAAAGGACAATAGTACAATTATACAACCACTACTCCACTCTTCATGTCTGCAATTGTACAAGAATACACTTGCACCTATACTGGTTGTTCTCCAAAGAAGGAATGAATTTGAAATTGTTCCTTCTTAAGATAATTACCAAATCTAGCAACAGATCATTGGTAAATGATCAAGCTTCTCAACGACTCTTTTGATGTGCTGACAATCATCAACGTATCTTTCACACCTCTATATAAAGGAGTGAATACTTGAAGATTGTAAGAGACTCACAACAATTTTAGAAGTACCAAAACTCTACTGAAATTGTTTCACATCAAAGTTCACTTAGAAATTCTAGAGTCTTAAGAGTCTGTATCTTAACAACTTTCATATCTTAGAAATTCTAGAGTCTTAAGAGTCTGTATCTGATTTGTATTTCTGAACACCACTAATTGTATATCAAGTGTTCAACATCAAACATTTTCTTTGTAATTCTGTTTGATTAGAAATCTCTTGCTTTTGTGCTTGAGCATAGGAAATCTCTTGCAGTTGTGCTTGAGCATAGGAAACCTCTTGCTTTTGTGCTTAAGTAGTTTGAAGTCTCTTGCTTTTGTGCTTGAGCAATTGTAATCAGATATTGATTTTAGTGAACTCTCCTTAGAAGTACAAGGGGGCCATGACAACTTCCAGATTGTGGAAGGGACCTGTATAATTGCTTTATGTCTTTCTTCTTTCTCTCTTTACTTATTCGCTGCATTTAGACTCTGAACATTGCATTAGATTCTGAACTGTATCAGACTCTGATCAGTGAATTCAGTTTTAGGAGAAGAAAAAGTTAACAGAATTCACCCCCCCTTCTTGTGTTTTTCTCACCTTTAGAATCGATATGAAAAGATTACAAAATGTCCCTTAAATCATAAACAATTGATCTAAAAATCCTCTTATTTGGGTCAAGTCACTACTAAAATGACTGGAAAAATATGCTAAAAATAATGTAAGATGACCTGTCATCATCTTTCATCCCATTCACAGAACATTTATCCAAACACAGTAAGGGCCATCGAGAAGTTCTTAGGGTCTTCCTCCTTTCTTTTCATATAGGTCTTCACGTTGTTGTCAGATTTCTTTGTTTTTGGAAGGGGTGATTTCTCACGCTTTTTTTTTGTCTTTTTTCCTCTATTTCTTTTGTACTTCCACAAATTTCTCTTCTAGATCAGATCCTCGATGACATCCTTAAGCTGAAAACAGTCAACTATCGCATGGACGTTCTTTGATCATCCTAGGTTGTTCCATTCCATCGTCGCGAAACTCAGTGTTTGCGCATTCCGTTAGAAAATGTTCACATGAGGTGTTAGGAGGTGTGTACTCGTGGTACTTCTAGAGGTACCCTCTGGGAGGTCTGACGGATCATTATGCTTTTTGTTGTAGGTCGTCATTGTCTTCTTGGCCTTCTACATCTCTTTGTATTGTATGTATTACTCTGCTTTTTCCAATAGATGATTGAATTCTTTCAACTTGCCCAGTTCGATTGTATCCATGAACTTTGTGTCTGTAATTAGCCTTTTCCTCAACAACCACAACTTCATTTCCTTGTCCGCACTCTGGACTTGGATGGCCTCATTGTTCAATCTTAATATGTAATATCTTAGGGGTTCTCCAGGGTTCTGGTGTATGGTTCCTACATTGTCAACATATTTTTATTGTTTCCTTGAGGTCGTGAAATGGGCTTTGAATATTTGCACAATTCACCCCATGAGCTTATGGGGGAGGATTGAGGTTCTCAACCATGTTATGGCCCCTTCTTACAATGTTAGAAGAAACATTCTTACACTTCACCATATCACGGGCGCTCCATAAGCTTAAGAGTGTGTCGACGGTCTCGATGTGATCATCAGAGTCAATGGTTCCATCATAATTCTTAACACTTAAAGGTTTATGTAGATCCTTTGGTACGGGATAGTCGTTAATCTTATTGGTAAAAGTGTTCTTCATTGCTGGCTCGTCATCGTGTGAGCTTACTTCAATGGATTTCTCGTGATGGTACTCTCTTGGTGAATACGCATCGTGGTCTCAATCTTCACTGAGGCCCTTAGCTGGTTAGTATTGTTGTGGCCCTCTTCTCTTCCCATTTTCTTCATTTCTCCTGGTTCTAACCTTGGAAGAACTGGGTTGGACTTCATCTCAATGTTGAGGAGATGGTGTTATATGTAGGGTAGGCTTTGCGACTGAGGAGGATGAGTCGACAATTTCGTCAATTCCTTCGTTATGATCTTCGCTAGTATTGTGATGGACAGATCGAGTGTTCGTCATCTTTTTGGTTTAAAGAGATTGTTAGGGTTTATTCGCTAATGCAGTCTCCACTGATACGGTTGGACATAGGAAGATGGCTTGTTAGGTTGAGATTCGTTGTGTAGAGGGAATGAGCTTTCGTCATCCACCACGGTCCACCGAAGAGGGGTGGTCTAGCTACATGTGCTCCGACGTCTATGTTAGTAAATAGTGTGGCTATAATCTGGTAAGAAGTATGCTAGCTAAACCAATGATATGCATGGGTATGCATTGGAGATAAATAGGTTTTTGGGTGTCAAGCCTTCACCCAGTATGTTGTCCTTGAAGGATATGTGTGACCATTTGAGTGGTCCTCTAGCATTGGATCCGAACTGGACGATCAAGATATTTTGGTTTGGAGCATTATCCGTGAAATTTCGAGTGTATCCATTGTATCACCTCGTCTGTTCTCAAGTCGTGGATCGAACCCAAATCTAACCAAAATGGGCCTTAGCCTGATCCAAGACATTACCCTTTTAATAATGTGAAAAAGGATATGATATAAATAGGTGGTGCATAGATATCATATAAAACATAAATGAAATATTTTATATTGAAGTTGGAAAATATTTACAAGACAATTCAAATAATATTAATTAAGTCATATTTTTATATTCTACTTAATAATATTTAAACTACTATAGTTTAAATGGAAAAAGTAAATAATTATTATAAATTTATGACGTTATAAATATATTTATTAAATAAATTTATCTCATAAATAAATTTTTTAATAAATTTTTAGCCCATAAAAAGATGTAAACTTTTGATGTAGTTTGAACATATTTATTATTGAATATGAACAAATAAAATAATTTATAACTAATTTGGAAAATATTTATTAGTCCAAGAAAAGTCAAAGAATATTAATTATATTCCATTGAATGATTTAATTTCTTTTAAAAGAAAAAAATTAAATAATTAATATAATTTATAATTAATTTGGGAATATTATTATTTAATTACATCAAAATAATATTTATTTATTATAAAAACCATTATTTACACAGGTGAAGATGCCCATTGTAGCTCAACTCCCTTTTCGTCGTCCCTCTAATTCCTAATCTCTCCAGCTATGGCCCAGCAATATCCTTGTGATCCAGAAGGTGTTTGTTTGGCATGTGGGACTAATCCTGCAGAAGAAGATAAGTTGGAATGTGCCAAGTGCGTCGCTTTATGGCATGTGTCATGTCTCTCCATGGACATTCCAACGAATCTCGATGACACAATGAACTGGATATGTTTCGACTGTTGAAACATGGGGAGATCGTTTGTCTCAGGTACACAACAAGTACATAACAATGTTGATGCAGCTCCGATGGACGCAATGTTGGAGAAAGGAAATAATACTAACATTGTTGATACTAACTTGTCTTTGTCTGACATTCTCACCGGAGATCTCCAATGTATCAACTGCTATGAATTATATGAGAGGCCCGTAACGGTATCATCTTCTACTTTGAATCTCAAAAATATTTCCTTTTTTTTGATCATTGCTTTTTCTCCTTCTGTAATCCTTTTATTCAAATTATTTGGTTTTTTATCTATCTATTTTGTTTTAGTGAAATGAGATGTACTCAATGGAATCACCCTACTACTATAAAATCATCTGATATTCTTGCAAATATTTTTTTACGCATGTTTTAGGATCATTCTGTTTCAATTCTTCTATTTTCTATTTGAAAAATATATTTTAATTTCTTAGAACACAGTTTACAAAATCAATCCATCGTCTTTACATTTTTTCATCATATCCATAAGTGTACCTTAGTGTATTTCTCTTGTTTTTCTTTATTTCTTTACTTAATATATAGGCATGGTTGCATACAAACAATATAATAAATAGGTCCTATCTACTAATAATTTTCATATTTTTTCATTAGACTCCTTGTGGACACACTTGTTGGTGATACATGGTCACATAGGGCTATGTGTAGGAAATGGGGTGTACCAATCTGTTGTTCTTGTTGGTGGTGATGTTGATGATAGTGATTATGGTGATTGGTTTTTTTACACTGGAAGGTATATAAATAATTAACTATTTCATAATGGTTAAATATATTTTGCTTAGTTCCACTTTTAGTTTTAAGTACATGAATTGTGAGATTTTAGTTTCAACTATTTTCTATTCAAAAAAAAGTCTCAACTTTTTTTTGAAAACCCAATTAGATCTTTAATATTTTCTCCCTTATGCAATGAAGGGACACACTATATTTCCACATTTTTTGCTCTCAAAGTATCATATTTTTGCAGTTTTGGTCTCATTATATTAAATATCATACCACTGTGCGACAAAAAATAAAAGATTAAATTTGCACAATTATGATTGCTTTCAAACAGACAAGTTAAAGGGTGTGGGTGCTAGTGCCCCTATATGTTTTCAATTTTTAAGTGCTTTACATAGATACATAGTTTGTTTAATGTGACAAAAATTAATGTTAACTATGTGAGTTTTTCATTCTCTTTAACAATTCCCGGTGGTGTTGAGGATCTTGATGGAAACAAACACACCAACAAGAAACACTCTTCTGACCAAGAGTTTGAAAATTACAATCTTGTCCTTCAAGTAAGTTGTCTAAAGGGTTTTTCAGTTCGAGTTTTCAGGTATGATATATTCATCTTACAATATTGGCATGCTTATTTCTCAACATGATCATAACACGTTTATTTAATTGACTCAATTGGAAAATAAAATCATGTGCATGCCAATTAATTAAACTTATTTATAGTATAGCATGAAGGTAATATTGGATTGCAAAAGATTTAGAAGTAGTTGTTAAATTGCTACATGTTAATTTATGATGTATAATTAAGGTGGCAGGTTAACCATCACATTATGATTGAGGCCTTGGCTAAATCCATTATATCATATGATTTGCTTCTTCAATCAAACATGAGTTTGAAAATCAATTAGTATTGTATTAATTGTGCTTTTATATTTTATATTACAAAGATGGACGAACCCGTACTAATTAATTGTGTTTCTAACAATATGGTCTTGACGCATATATAACTTCAATGATCAGATCTAGGAAGGATAAAAAATCCTCATATGCACCTCGGAGAAGATACCGTTATGATGGAATTTACAGAATTGAAAAATGTTGGCAAGTAGCAGGACAACAGGTAAATAGATATGTGAAATATTTTGGCGACTTAGTAAAATGTTTTCCAACACACATTATATATATTTTTTTGGATAGATTTTAACACACTATTTTCTATTAGTTGAAATTTAAATATATTCTACTAAATTATATATATTTCATATAAATTTAATGGGTACCGTATAAATTAGATTATTTATGAATCTGATCAATCACATTTTCCATGACCAGGGGTTCTTAGTTTGTCGTTTTCTGTTTGTTAGATGTGACAATAAGGATGCCCCTTGGACTTGGAAAATAAAGTAAAAGAATTTCTTTAGTTATATAGCATATATTACATTCTTATGTATTAACAATTTTAACATTGTGTTTTCTTTTTCAAGAAAGAAATTTAACATTGTATTTTACTAAATGATAAATGGAACACAGTAATGTTCGTGGGGACATGTCAAGACCCTTGCCAGTCGTTCCTGAACTTGAAAAGGCTACTGTTGTTTATGAATTCTACAAGAAATCATCCATTTAGCTAGGAAATATACCTAGGAACACAGTTTCCTCGCTACGTACAATGCATACCGAGGAAATTTTCCTAGGTAAGCATATTTGACCGTTTGACCATGCTTAGCGAGGAAATGGAGTGGTTACCGAGGAAATATTTCCTAGGTAAGCATTTTTGACCGTTTGACCAAGTTGTGGCAGTTAGAATGATGCTTAGCGAGGAAATAGAGGTGGTTACCGAGGAAATATTTCCTAGGTAAACACATGGTACAAAATGCAACAGCTTTTTGCAGGAAAAGGTAAATTGCAGCTGTCTTAGCTTAACGTGGAACAGTGAAGCTTGGCAGATGCAATTGATATACAGCAGGTGAACGTTGTGCACAGGTGTGTTCATTAATTGGGTTCTTGTGTATATATATGTGTGTCTTTCATTCTCTACCATTCAACAATTGCTTCACTACATCTTTCAGAAAGAAAAAAAAGACACTTCTTATAGCAATTTTATTTTTAATATCTCTACTGTATTTTCCATCTCTACCATTCAACAATTGCTTTTGCTTATTTTTTTCATATAAGGTAACTATTTTTTTTAACTGATTTGAACTTTTATATTTATAAATAAAATATTAATGTAATATATGTTATATTATTTTTTTGTAGTTAATACTTGGTTCCATTTCCTATTACAAGTTGTTGTTGCTGCTGCTAGCTGCTATTTTTTCGAGCTGCATTGTCATCAGATTATATTATTTGAGGTTAGTTTTTCTTATTTATTTAGAATTATTAGTAAAAAAAATGTTGTGATTAGAATTAAAACTGTTTGCTAATAACTAATAAAAGATGTTAGTAAATTTTTTTTTCTTTTTAAGGAAGTAAAATTGTTGTTTTAGTTATTGATTAAAATATTAGTTAGTCAAAATAATGTCAGGTTAGTAATTATTTTATATATTTTTGCTACAAGAGTCACGAGAAAAATAATATTTAGTTATTTTTGTTGGTCCTTTTTTTTCTACTAGTATTTTTTATTTAATGTTAGAACAGTTAGTCCCTATAAAAATAATTAGTATTTTAAAAAAGGTAGGTTAGTAGCAATGTTAATTAGAAAGAAAAAAATAGGTTGTTAATAAAAAATATGTTAATTAAGTTGTGGTAAGGAATTTTGTCGATAGCACACGTAATGCTTATTATTGTCTCGTATGACAACCAAAAAAATAGAATAGTATAAAAATTCATTCTTTGAAAAATATGTTTTTGAAGGAAAAAAATGTTATTATTATAAAAAATAATAGTCTAAATATGTTATTTTAACGACATTGTTATTAGAATAGAAATATGTATAGAAATGTTTTTTTTAAGGAATATGTATAGAAATG
>Ga0228710_1010681_pt1 | contig 12164 bp, 5 predicted proteins | sample MedpolnodulmetaG_FD_177995 | JGI IMG/M metagenome (GOLD analysis project Ga0228710, IMG submission 177995) | Root nodule microbial communities from Medicago polymorpha collected in Santa Monica, California, United States - pink nodules | ecosystem: Host-associated > Plants > Roots > Nodule...
TGATGTTCAGCGCTTCTGATGTTCTTGCTTCTGATAACTAGCGCTTCTGATGACGTGTCTTCAGGAGCTCTTCTTCAGACTCGTTTCTTCAGACGCAGCACTTCAAAGGCAGTTCTTCAGACGCAGTTCTTCAGACGCAGTCTTCCAGATGCTTTAAGCTTCAAATAAATTCCTTTGCTCTTGAACTTGTTCAATCAGAATCTCTAAGAATAGTACTTTGATTATGGATCCTGCACACTTGAACAAATTGTTTAGCATATCCAATTGATTATTTTTAATACCTTGTTATTGTCAAAACTCAATAGGTGACTTGTGAAACACCCTTGTTCCAACAAATAGTGTTTCCCAAGGTGAATCAACCCAATCCTAGTGTTTGTTGCCAAAAGCAAAATCTATACAAACCCTAGTTTTCTTGTTGACTTTTAAACCTTTGTTTCAGTCCCCTCTATCTCTCTCAAGGTTTACTCTGATACAAGGTCTATATTTATATCAAAAGTATCCCTCATAAAATTGAAACAAATCTAGGCCCGAAAATACGTTTCTGTTTTATTTCTTTCTGTCAAAATCGGCCACCGAATGTCACCATTCTGCCACCGAAAAATGTCGAACCAAAAGGCCAAAAAAACAGAGCAAAATCGACCACCAAGATATCCAATTCGGCCACCGAATTAGACAACATCAGAACTCCAATTTCTTCAATTTTGAGTCACTTTCACAACAATCTCCACCTTGACTTTAAATTAGTGATGTTGCCTATTTAACATCAACCACCATGCTGCTCCTTCCCTTACTTCCCATTACACCATGTAGCTCCACAAGTTTACACCTAACCTCTTCAACCATCGGAATGTCTTCCGCCTCTTGAAGATTCTTGCATCCAACTACGCTAGGAATTTTAGGTAGCTCCACAAGTACACACCTTAACCCCTTCAGCCATCGAAATGTCTTTCGCCTTCTCGAAGGTCCTTGCAGTCAAACTACACTAGGAATTTTAGGTAGTTCCACAAGTATCCACTTTAACCTCTTCAGCCATCAGAACGTCTTCCCCCTTCTCGAAGAGCCTTGCAGTCCAACTACACTAGGAATTTTAGGTAGTTCCACATTCCACAAGTATCCACCATAACTTCTTCAACACGGGACATCTCCTATTTCCTTGAAGATCTCCTTGCATCCAATCACCCTTGGCTTTCTAGGGTAATACCGCAAGTCATGTTATACATTCTTCAACCTTTGGAATGCCTTCCGTCTTCATGAAGAAATCTCTTGCTCACTACTAGAGCATAGCACCCAAGGCCCTCCATAGTCGTACCATTTCCGGTGTGTTCAACTTCACCTCAAGTTGAGCGTACTCTACCTAAAGTAGCAAATGCCTACATCCCACTATGTCTTCCACCTTGAAACTTTACCTCACAAGTAGATCACAAGTATTCTTATCACCGCCTCTCTAGGCTGACCATGAGTATTCTTACCACCGCCTCTTCAGGCTGATGTTGAGTGTTTAACGTCTCTCCAGACGAACACCACTCTACAAGGCATCACTCCAAAGGTGAGAAACATCACCTTCTTCATTCTCCAAACAACACACCACCAAAACACCTGCATCCTCATAACCCTCAGAGACAATATTCTCCAAGTCATCAAGGGTTCTGTTGAACTCCGCAAGTTGCTCCATGATGGCCTTTGACTCTACCACCTTGAATGAGCCAAAGACTTTGTCATATACAAATATTCTAACTTTGACCACATCGATGTCGTGGTTGGTTCTTTCGCTACATCTCTCAAAACTTTATTCCCGAGGCACAAGACAATGGCACTTCTGGTCTTGTCCACCCTCTTGGTTTTCTCCGCTCGTGACATGGTGACCGGTAACGGACCTTCACCCTTCAAAGCTTTCTCACACTTTTGTTGTATTAAAACCGCTTCCATCTTTACCTTCCATAACCCAAAATCGTTATCTCTGATAAATTTCTTAATATCCCACTTCGAACCCATGGTACTTGACTATCTTTTGACCCTTGCCCCACGGTGGACGCCAATTCTTAGGATTCGATGAAAATCACACCAATAAAATACTTGACGTGTGGAGCAAGTAATAATCAAGCAACCAAAACAAAGTGTATTGAAGTTATAAACACAAACAAAAGTAGAAAATAGTGAGAGAAAGAAAGGGAGAACACACGAAATTTGTTTGCCCAGTTCGGTCCAAAACTGACCTAGTTTGGGGGAGAGAGCAGTCCTCTGTTCCACTATAATGATGAGTAACTTTACAAAAGAGATATCAATGAGTTACAAGAATAAGTCTCCCACCTAATTCTACCCAAAGTCCCAATCTCTTCCCGTGACCAAGAGACTCAATCTTAATAGTGTTTCCCAAGGTGAATCAACCCAATCCTAGTGTTTGTTGCCAAGAGCAAACTCTATGCAAACCCTAGTTTTCTTGTTGACTTCTAAACCCTTGTTTCAGCCCCCTCTATCTCTCTCAAGGTTTACTCTGATACAAGGTCTATATTTAAAGTAAAAGTATCCCTCATAGAGTTGGAACAAATCTAGGCCCGAAAATACGTTTATGTTTTATTTCCTACTGTTAAAATCGGCCACTAAATGGCACCATTCGGCCACCAAAAAATGTCGAACCAAAAGGCCAAAAAAAAAAGAGCAAAGTCGGCCACCGAGCTATCCAATTCGGCCACCGAATTATAAAGCATTAGAACTCCAATTTCTTCAATTTTGAGTCACTTTCACAAAAAATTCTTATCTTTTTTAACAACGCTAACAATATATCATTCTCATAAGCAAATTTGCTAAGGATAAAATTGAAAGTGGAAAAAATCAGCCTTGTTTTCATTATGTTCAAAGTGGTTTTCATCTGAACACAAAAAACAGAAACTCAACTAATACAGTTGGACGCTCTCATAAAATGAAGAAACCATCTAATTCATGTAGTTGAGGGCTATAAAAAATTGAAATTTATAAATTTAAAATGTATAATCTTTGCACTTGAATCTTGCAGATTATTTGCACGAGACATTGTTATGGATATGAACAGAAGTGCTGCTAAAAAGTGTCATAGAACTTGCAGAATTGAGGCTAACAAATTCTTGCCGGTCAATACTTGATGGGGTATAATCGGACCAGCTGTCTAATGTACAGTCTCAAAAGATCCCAAAAGGAAACTTGACTAAAAGTACAACCTTTTATTGACTGATTTAGCAAATAAATTTTTTAGAAGCTCGATTGTTTCCCAAAGCAGCATGCTTTATCAAAGTTGTGCTTGTTTCAGAGAGCAGCACCATCAGCTGAAACTGATATAATTAAAGACAAGGCAAAACTAAAATTAGTATTTTTCACCTAGGGTTCCAGTTTAAAAGCTTCAAGGTTACAACGAAGACTATCAGGGATAAATTATCATCTCTAGATAATCCTTGTGTAGTTATCGTTTGGCCTTTGAAGCTTGTGTTTTAGAAAACAAAATGTCATGTTGGAAGTTCAAAAAGTGGTTTGCAAGAAATTAAATTCAGCTTAAGAAATTCCAACAACTAGAAAGAGCATTGTAGTTGGACTTGAACATGTGTTGATGAACATCCTTGTCTCCTCTAAAAAAAAGTTCCAGAATATAAAACAAAAAAAACTAAAGATGATGCCAATGCAGACTTGCGGTAAAAGTAGGGGTCAATCATATATGTATCTTGTGAATCATACATGTTGTATTATGCCTCAAAATTGAGTCTTTGAGTTTGTGAAGAATCGTGACACGATTTTTGAGGTAGAATACAACAATTAATTAATATTATGATCAAGGTGCCACGTCATTAAAACTGAAAACATTCATAGTACATTTTTCATCTAAGTTTCTCAACTTCATAATCCAATCTCATAATACACTAAACTAAACCAAGAAGGTCTCCATATAAATCCAACATAGAATATAACAAAACAACTCCCAAAAGACCGTAATCAGAGCCTAGACTAGACTCAAAAGCAAAGAAAATGAAGAAGCCTCAAGCTAATCCTCGGTACTCACGCCGACTCAAGCGTCCTCAACTTGCACGTCTACACCATTTTACAATGGCGAGGCGAAAAAAGTCACTGGATGGTAAGTTTACATTCAACATTAAGAAACTACGAATTCAAGTATAGTATATTAGAATTTCAAATATCACATATACACTTATTCTTAAATCAACAACATCAGTCATACAAGAGTGATCATACTCAAATAAACACCAAGAGTTTCTTACATCATTCTCCATTCATCATAAATCGTCAAAATACACTAGCATTATCATATAAAAGTATAACCATATACTCATATCCACTTATATTCAAATAAAGCACATAATCCACATAATACATATATATCACATAATTCACATAACCCACATACTATACATTATACACCAAAATCAAGTATGAGACATTACACATAGATTCATATGCATGCAATGCTCTAGACACAACTTTACATGCATGCGGTACCATTTTTGGATGTCCGAGTTATTTACCGATTGATCCCACCACTACAAATACTAAATATCATATTCACCACTTCGGATGCTAAAACATCCTATTTCACCACTTTTGATACTAAATATCCGACAACTTATGATGCATTAACATATGACTCACCAAACGCATACGTTCATACAAGACATCACCATCACCAATTTCACCATTTTATATACATGTATTCATCACCATTATATACATATGCATATACACACACCATCATGAATTGTCATTATCAGTAAATCATCTTCACCAAAATCTTCAACACCATAATCATCATCAAGCAATTAGCACATCAAGAAACAACATTCATTCATTTAGCACAATTTGAATATAAAGACGATTAAGCATTTTCACCTAATTAATCAATTCATCATATGCATATCAATCACTAATTCAATCATTATTCATCATATTATCATGAGCAGAAAATCATTTGCAAGCTATCATGCCATAATTCATCATTTCACCAAAGTTCGTCTACTTTTACATATTTCATCAAAAGCCAAATTTCACAATCATATACATTCTTGTCATCCCTACATACTTCTTCTACGTTCATTATCACGTAGTTCAAGCATAACATAATCATTTCATTCGAGAAACCATTACTTCGTTTGAACTCGTGTTTATGTCCAAGTTCTTAATCAAAGTTCATCTCAAAATGCAAAAAGTCATTCCATTTCAAACAAGCATGGTTACATAACTTGAATTCATCAAAACAATATCAAAACATCACATAAGGAGTACTCAGGGATGTCAGGAAACACCCCCGAAGGACCAAAACTCACAAAACAGCGAGAGTTGTTTTACACAGCTCGCCACTGTAACGCCCTACTTCTATTAAAACGATAAAACACACGAATAATACAATTATTCAAGAAATAAACGCTACATCTTCAACAGATCTCAAAACAACATGCATATATAAAATTTCTCAACAGTCGCAGCGGATATATAACATACATCTCCAAAATATACACGTCATAAACTCATACATATGTCATCATATAAAATCTCCAAATCCCTACATATGGGTAAAATCTCAACAACATAATAAATCTAGGATAACAAAAGTTTGACATCCTAATCAAAGCCTAATTTAAGACTCTAACAGATAAATAGAGGAAGTTCCACCTATCCTCAAGCAACTCACCAAACACGCTAAAAGATCAAGCATGCACACCGTCTACTCATTCATACAAATTGGTAGGCGGACCACCACATCCCACTAGGGTTAGCTTCACATCAATCATAATCAAACATAAATAATTACAAATGTATTCATTAAATTAAACTTCATATAATTCAAAGAAAGAGATAATTCAAATTTAACATTACTCTTCCACACAAACAATTCACCACAACGCAATTACGTAGGTCAACAATCACATCAAATACCAAATGCAAACACAACTAGGACTCATGCCAAGACATATTATGTACCTAGACGCGACTTCTATATGCACACGGCACCATCAACTACGACAAAGTCGTCAACTCATGTATGCATGAATATATGACCCAAAACTAATGCATATATTCACACAACTCGTCACAATAATCGTCTCCAACATTACACATGCAACAACCACAATCAACTTCGACATTTAACATGTATAAGTTCAACACATCAACAATATATATATATATATATATATATATATATATATATCATGTTATAATTCATCAACATAAACACGACATACAACATCGACACCAAGCTCAACATCATAACAATAGCGTTCAAGGTTAATATTCTCAAAGGAATCACCATTCAATACATTCAACCAAGAATTCACAATTTCACCCTAAGTTCGTATCATTTTACAAAAATGGTCATTTGACACTTTTCAAAACAAGGTAACTCATGCAAGTATAAAATCCTACAATTCAATCTTAAACAATTATATAAGCATGAACATAGGCCACTTACAAACTATCAAGTCTTAGTTCAAAGTTTCACCCAAGTTCGTATGAGAAATTCCAAGTTCGTCTATCCCACCATTTTCCCCAAAAACTTAAACCTATAGAATTGTATAAAAACGGGACGTAATAGCTTGCCGGCATATTTTACTAATATAAATGATATTTTTTTATCAAATTAGGGGGGGTTTTATGATCGATTTCTTACAAAACAAATCGACAAGTGCTATGAAAAATAACAATAATTTGCACTTATCAACTCTCGCCACCTTATAACTTTGTTTGTCCTCAAACAAAAGTCCTAAAAAAGATACATGATTGAATGCAAAAAAAAATGATTCACAAGGATTTCTAGTGAATTAATCAGTTTCTTTGAAATAAATTTGAGATGCGTGATTCAAAGGTTGAATTGTACAAACAAGGCTTATGTTTACCACAAACTTGAAATAAAATGATTGAGTGTGAATTTTTTTCAAAACACAAAATTAATATCATGCATTCCCAGTCAATATCACAATTAGTAATGAATCACACGTAACACACTTCTCGTAAGTAGACAAGATTTATAAACAATCATGTGGGGAAACAGACAAAATATATATGATGTTTAAATTTTGTCAGATTCCGTTTGTAGCCAAAATTTAAACCAAGGTTTTATGTATGGATTATAATGAGGATTTGATCTCATTATAATTTTTCAAGTTGTCGAACAAAAATTTATCAAAGAATAATTTGTTGCGAAAAAGGGGAAAAATTATTATCGTAAAATCTATGGTTAACGTAAAAATTCACCCGTGAACGAAATAAACCGAATATTGACATACTTGAGGCGCACGTCTTAGCACATGGGTGAATGACTTGATGTGATCATGAATGATTAGGTGATATGTTGATTATTTTTTTATACTATGTTTCAGCAAACTTGGAGACCAAGCAAGTGACCAAAGTATCTAGATATTTAATGAGTTGTAATATTTAGTCATGTTGCCAATTGAAGAGGGTGAAAATTTGACACATCGCTTGAGATTTATGTGGCTAGAAATTGCCTTATTGTCCTTTAAATATGAGTGAACACATTTCCTCTTTTTTTTTTCTTCCTCACGGCAGAAAATAATCCTTCTTCTCCTACATTTATTTTCCTAAGGGACTATGAGAACATTAACTCTTGGGTTGTGAGGATTAGAAGCTTGTTTTTGGGCAACAAAAATTATTTCCCTCTTTTATTTTTGTACCCGAAGCATATGATGGTTATTATTTCCCTCTCTAATGATGATTATTTAGTGGATGATTTATTTTGAAACAAGAGAAGATAAACTCATCCTCAATTTTTGGCCAAGTTGATTTTATAGAAGGGGTGTGTCTCATTTTAATTTTTTTGCTCATGTCCTTTGTTAATATTTTAGATCCATGCTTGTTAGTGTTAGATCTAAAATAAAATTTTGATGCGAAGCATTTTAGATATTTGAAATATTTGTAATGTCAAATTTTTATTTTTATGTTATGGCCTATGGGTAGTCTTGCAATGAGCAGATCCATTTTTTTATAGTGTAATGAGCAGATCTATTGATTGTACTTACAAGATTTTGGATAAAATGATTTTTGGTGGGAGTTTTATAGTTTTATTTTGGATAATTTAATGGTACTTTAAATGCAGGTCGAATCTTTTTTTTTAAGAAACTAAATTAACCCACCCAAATAGTTTAATGGTCATTGGATTCGCCTTGTCGTGAGATTTGAATTGCACCTATGGTTTGCAGGGTTTAGACGAGGGATCAATTTATTATTAATTTTTGAAAATTGTCTAAATCAGAGTTGTTTTTTATTGATGATATTGCTAGTAAATTGCTTTTCGAACGTATGAGATACTATTTGATAAAGTTATGATGTTTGTTCTGAAAATTTATATTTTAGAAAACTCTTCTATTTTGAATTTTTCTTGAGAATAAAATGTTTAAGCAAGTAAAATATGCTCTTTAAGCGAAAAGAGTTTCTTTAGAGTACTTTTGTCGACTTTATGGTTATTAGAGAACTTACAGTATTTTGAAAGATTTTTAAGACGAAAGTCGATTTTGGAAAATATTTTACTTTAGTTTTGGAAATATTAATTTTGGTCATACTTCTGATTGTTGAACTTCACCTTGATAACATAGCTTTAGAACCGATGTTTACCTGAGTTGTTATATTTGTTAGGATAATTAGTTGAAAATGCTAGAGAAGTTCCTATTGTAGATTCTTACGAGTGTATAGCAATATATTGTAAGGAATGTTTTATTCAGGCGATGGAACTCTCTCGACCCATTTTAGTTACATGAATTCCTGGACCATATATGTGTTATTTTGTGTATGTGTGAATATGATATGTTGAGCGAATGTGTTTATCTATTGGGGGTTTATATGTTATCTGTTGATGTGCTCTGTTTTCATATGATTTATAAAGTTTTTCAAAACCATGTTTTAGCACAAAGTTCCAGCCAATGTAGTCCCTAGAGAACTTTGAGACATTCAATATGATGGAGGTGCATGTATGAGTCTTGTTAGTTTTACTATATCGATGAAATCATTGAAGATCATAACAGGTTAAGGCTTTTTGTCGTCTCTTTGACTGAAAGAGCTACTTTTTTTCTCTTTGAAATTGAAAAATATATTAAACACACATTACTCTATACCACAAGGAAAACGAAGCTTCATAGAGTCATAGATACATCTTCTAAATGTAAGGAGACAAACAAAAATAATGACTTAATTACTTAATTAATTAGTAAAGACCTGCATAATTATTGTAGTAGATTAGTATATTTTTGTAGTGTTGTTCTAGTTACCATCTATATTTTTAAAGACAACAAAGCATTATTGTTTGTTGAAAAAATTAAAATGAAAGAGAGATATATATTGAAGTGTAATAAAAAAAACAAATAAAATTATATGGTAACATATAAGTGTAACAAGAGAAATGCTAGCAACACACATTCTAACACACATTTTTCAATACACTCTCTTTGATTGGTTAAAATTCATATGGGACCCACGAAATTTATATGGGACCAATATGATTTGGTGGGACCCATGTGAGTTTTAACCAATCAAAAAGAGTGTGCTGAAAAGTATGTATTACAATATGTGTTGCTAGCATTCATCATGTAACAATATTATGACTTAACTATTGAGGTGGTAACATATAAATGTAATAAAGTGGTTGTTGAACAAAGCATTTATAGTGAAGTGTAATAAAAAAACATATAAGTGTAACAATATTATGACTTATATATAAAATTATACATGTATAAGTAAAATAAAACTATTTTTTAACTTAACTATTCAAGCTATTTTGAAGGCCACGAATTGAAGGACATGATGACCATTTATCCGAAATTAAAAGAGGAAAATACAATCTAAACAATATTCTTTGCTTACTTATTTCAATCCGTTACAATCATCTTGGAGTATATAGCCACAAGGATAAGGTCGTGAAAATAGAATAAAAATAATATCTCATACCCAAAAAAAATCAAATTATTGGGTACCAACACAATTACTTATCAATTGCTCATAAAATTTTGCAGCACAAACTTATGGCCACATCTCTCAAATGCACTCACATACTCCTACCTTTCTTGCGATATTTAATATTTCAAAGGTAGAACACCACGACTTCTTAGGTGGATAACACATATCCTCTGGACAATCAGAGTCATGAATACATGTAGTAACGGCTGCGATAATAAAATAATATAAGGATGTTACTAAAATGAAATAAAGTATTATATATACATTAATTAAGAAAATTGAAAATGATAAAAAATGGAGTACTTTCAATGTGCATTGAAAAAACACATAGGGAAAGAAAGATAATCATAACACAAACAAACTTGACAATAGCAGACATATTTTCTCTCTTTTGCATGTAAGAAATAGAATATGGTGTTATCGCTTTATAATTTATAATGCTCGTCATCTTCTTAAATACATTAAAAACTTTTTAGCACTGATAGATATATAAAAAGAAACTTCATTAAATTATAATCATTATTCAATGTCTCTTAAGTACATCAAAATGTTTTGTTTGTCTTTTTAGCCTATTTAGTAATGTTGTGTTTGTCTTTTTAACCTACTTAGTAAAGATCTCGCATAAAAAACTTATTATTTAATGTGTCTTAAGTACAACAAAGTATTGTTTTTGTCCTTTTAACACACTTAATAAAGAGGTCACATAAATTACTTATTAATCATAATAATTCATTTTTTATTTATCATGTTTCCGTTATTCTATAACCTTTTATGACCTAAAGGAAAAATGATAAAAGAGGAATAATTTTCATATTTCATGTGAGCTATAGACTATAGCATAAAATAAACAAAATATGTTGATTATTTTTAAAGAATGTGTTTTAAATTTCTTTTTATGAAATTAAAACTATATAGAGAAATGGTTTTTCGCTAGAAGCATATATGTTCGCAAGAAGCAGATAGACAGTTAAAAGGGTTTTATAAGCAAGCTCTATGATCGTACTTGATCAGGTAGGATATCCTTTGATATGTTCACAAGAAGGAGATAGACAATAAAAAGTTTTCATACTCACGAGGAACGTTAGATGGTCGTAGAGGTACTAGCTCGTTTGTGGGCGTCTTTGTTTGTTTAGAAAGACACTCAAGATTAGCCTAATGATAAATGCTCGTATGACTTTTACCTTTGCTCGTTAATTTGGTTCGCTAGTAATGTGATTGTTTGATTCCCTTGTCATAGTTATTGGTGTTGATCTTCTCAGCATTTAAAGCGAGTGTCTCGAGGATGAGACCGAGGGGACATGACCCTTGGTTTATGAATGCTACGTGTAAAGGCTAGTAAAATGCTTTAGTATTTAAACCCTTGAGGGTTTATGTCAGCGTTACTTTACGAGATTTTATCGAAGTTATTAATCTGATCCTGACGTTTGAGTGTTTGTTGGATCATTTCCAAAATCGTTGGATGGTTCAAGAGTTTAATTAGGATCGTCGCTTTGCGTAATGCGAATTAGGTTCCATGTGGAACATTGTATGGGATGGAAATATACTAGGCTCTGAAACATTTTGAGGAGAGTATAAAAAGGTTGAGAGTGAATTCTAAACACTTTTTACTCTCCTTCAAACTTTTCCCTCTCTGCCTCCAAGTATAAGAGTTCGTACACTTCTCAAGGTTCACCAGAATTTACCAACTTCCTCCTTTCAAGCTTTTTGCTTCATTTTCTCGTTTTTACTTTTACCAGGTTGGTGTTTTTCCTCTACAATTACATCCTTTTTATGTTTCCAATATTTGTACTGAAATGCATGCAGTTTTAGGATAAAAGACAAAAGTTGGGTTGTTTGTAGTTGATAAAGGTGATGGTCTGTGGTGGTTTTTTTTGTTGGAACAAAGGGTGTTTCTCAAAATCACCTTTTAAGTTTTGATGATAACAAGGTATTAAAAATTATCAATTGGATATGCTAAACAATTTGTTCAAGTGTACAGGATCCAAAATCAAAGTACTATTCATATAGATTCTGATTGAACAAGTCAAAGAGCAAAGCAATTTTATTTGAAGCTTAGAGCGTCTGGAAGAATGTGTCTGAAGAATTGCGTCTGAAGAAGTGTGTCTGAAGAAACGAGTCTGAAGATAGAGCTCCTGAAGACACGTCATCAGAAGCAATGGTTATCAGAAGCATCTCGCCAGAAGCTACTTCACCAGAGTTGACAAAGTACAATGTACGAAGTGTACAAC
>Ga0228710_1010683_pt1 | contig 12164 bp, 10 predicted proteins | sample MedpolnodulmetaG_FD_177995 | JGI IMG/M metagenome (GOLD analysis project Ga0228710, IMG submission 177995) | Root nodule microbial communities from Medicago polymorpha collected in Santa Monica, California, United States - pink nodules | ecosystem: Host-associated > Plants > Roots > Nodule...
ATAATGATGATTGCTTGCTTATAACTTGAAATGATGAATTGTACTTGTTGAGTTAAGTATGCTAAATGAAGAATAAGGTGAGTAATCCTTTCATTGATTGATGTTGATAAATGATTAGCTTATGTTGATGACTTGATTGAGATTGAATATGCTTGCTATGCTATGTTAGTATTGTGTATGGAATGGGGGATGGATATGTATATGTGATATGCATGAATCCTTGAATGCTTATGTTTGTTTATGTTGATTATGATTCATGTGAAGCTAACCCTCAGTGGTCTTGGACCGCCTACCTGTTTGTATGAATGGGTAGACGACGTGCAGGAGTAGTTGTTGATTGTTTGGTGAGTGCTTGGATAGCGGGAGCTATCTCTGTTATCGGTCTTTGGATTCTTAGAGTAGGCTCTGATCTAGGATGTTTGTCTTTATGATTATTCTAGATTGACTATGTTGGATTTATGTTGTTGAGATTTTGATCATGTATCGGGATTTGGAGATTTTATATGATGATGTATATTGATCTTATGACATGTATATTTTGGAGATGTATGACTTATATCCGCTATGATTGTTGAGAAATTTTATATATGCATGTTATTGGAATTTTGAGTTGAAGACTTAGCGTCTATTTCTTAAATATATGCTTTATTCGCGTGTTTTATCGCTTTAATAGAAATAGGGCGTTACATTGTGCAACATCGCTGTAAAGAATCATGTCTTTGGATCAATCACGAAAAAAATGATGATGATCATAGCTGCTGAAATAATCATAGAAACTGTCTTGATCGGAATAAAACTGTTGTCCCTCTGGAAACCTGTACTGAGATGTTGAAGCTGACCTAACCCTAACCCTAGACTGCATGTACCTCTGCTGCCTTGAACCTCCTTGCCTCTGATCCTCACGAACCCTGTCCCATCTTTCCTCAACCTGTTTTGGCGCTTTCCTTCGTCTCGGTCTTACAACAGACCACTCTCCCCTAACCCCCCCGTTTGGTGGCACCCTGCTTTGAACCTGATCCCCCCTAAAGTATCTCACAACTGGCGATGGTGAACGTCGGCGCTGTGGCCCTCGGTGGTACCAAGGGTTACCGCCTTTCTCTCGCACACGACCACACTCACGTTCGCTCATATTTTTTTAATTGTTTATTTTTCCCCTTGAGGTTTTCTGATTTTAAAATCCGAAATCATTTTTCACTAATTCGGATTTTATAATCCGAAATATGTTTATGTAAATTTGCAATCAAAATGTCTCTCATTTCAGTAGTTGTGAATTTTGCTTTTAAAAACAACAAAAAAATAAAGTAAAAAAAAATGCTAAAAACATGTCAAATAAAATCATAAAAATATAAAAATACCACCAAAAATTCTAAAAATCAAATAAAACTACTACAATTTTTTTCCGGATTTTTACGAGAATATGAAAAATTAGAAAATAAAATAAAAAATGGGTCTAAACAATGAAATTTTGGATTTTGAAGGGCAGAGTCCCGTAAGAAGTTCCTTATAGGGGAGTCTTGATCCTTGATTTTTTTCTTCTTATTTTCTGGGGAAGTTTCGGAGAAATCTGATCAAGTAGGCAGAAAACCAGATTTTTGACTAAGAACAGTTAACAATGACCCAAAATAGAAGGATGAGAGTTAAGAAGATTAATATTATCCATAAAATGACTATCCATGTTACAAACATGTTTAGTATTTGTGTTGATACATTTCAGATTATATAATCCGAACTGTTTTTCCCTTGGAAGGGGTGTTTAGGGGGTGTTCGGATTATATAATCCGAAAAAATCAATGAACGCCTCCAATTTTTTGAAGTTTTCGGATTATAAAATCCAAATTAGTGAAGAGCTCGTTTTTTCACCCTATAACAAAGGAAAAACTTAGTTTGAATTTTAAAATCCAAAAATCACATGGGCATTTTTGGAAAAATCACAGGGCAAGTGAGAATGACGGGGGTGAAAAAAGTAATAGTCTTTTATGAACTTGATCATGTTGTCCTACCAACTGACATAGTTCTGTTAGCAGACAAAATGATCAAGTTCAAAACAAGCTCTTCATGTTCAGATCAGTCGGATAAGTGTTTATAAGATGAGAGATGAAGAAAGAGAATGTGTTCAATATGCTATTATTAATTTGATGATACTGCCCTGTCAACTGACATATTTATATTGACATAGCACCAAGGTCAATTCAAAATAACCTCTTTGTGTTCAAATCCGCCGGATAAGTGTTTATGGTTCTTTGTTGAGTTTATAGTAAATGAACCAAAAACACCTATTTATAGAAGTTTATGTACGTCGTGGACCACAAAAAATGACGGTGCAACTTGAACCACACAAAATTGCATGCAAAGATGGTTAATTACCGCAGACACCAACTTCAAGTTAACAACCGTTGCGCTTTGTTAATAGAGACATAGCAACATTCTTTACAAAATTGATGTTTTTTTTATCACCAAAACTTTACTTCAATCATACATTCATTCTTTCTGATCATTTATAAAAGAAACATAATAAAACTAAAGTCATTTATTCATTAAAAAAAGAAACGAATAAGTCATTAATTTACATCAAAATTAAAAATAATATCATTGAATGTACATGAACAAGAATAAACAAAAGGGTTATCAGGTCTTTACTCCCCTGTAATATAGGTCATTTTTGGTTTTCCCTCCTGTAAAATATTTTTTTGATTTACCCCCTGTAAAATATTTTTGTTTTGATTTACCCCCCTAATAGGCCAAACAAAAACGAAAAATTTTTGAAAAAAAAAAAAAATTGGTTTTTGTTTGGCCTATTAGGGGGGTAAATCAAAACAAAAATATTTTACAGGGGGGAAAACTGAAAATGACCTATATTACAGGGGTAAATACCTATTAACCCTAAACAAAAATATGTAGGGTTGTCATGCACGTAGTCCTATTCCTCCTCAAGACATTACGGTACTCCTCGTTTGTCAAGTCACCTATCCACCCTTCATCCGCCAATGTTGTTGCAGCTTCAAAACCCAAACTAAAAAATAAATATTGATGACGATGAATTGCTGGACAGAATTCATGATGATAAAATAGTAAACCTTTACTTTTAATTAAAAGTAAAATTTTGTCAAATAAATAAATAAAATTGGTTAGTCATACTATAATTTAGATGAATGTAACTAGACACATGGACAATGTAACAACCATGTAAGTATTTTTAAGAGAAAATGAATAATATTAACATTTTAAACGTAAAGGATCAAATTGAAAAGAAAAGAAAAGTCAAAAAGAATTAAAATGTTATGTGAAATTAAGACTGTGTTTGGTAATGCAAATTAAGAAAAATGATATTTCAACATCCATTTTGTGACAACTTTTCTTTCTCGTACTCATATTATCTTTTACTTTATCTTTCTATTGTTTTGTTTTCGTGCAAATATCTACTTTTACTGTATAAATTATGGCTGCCTCATAAATTGTCAATTAAATGGTTGTTCAAATAACACTCTTCCAAATTAACTACCTTGTAGCTTAATAGATTATAAACTTGCTTGATAAAATTAGATGTATTTATAACAAGTTCTTTTAGCTTATAGTTTTTCTTTAGATGTTATTTAAAGTAGCTTTTGAGTAGTTTTTAATTAGTGATCACTTGTTTAAAAAATAGTCATGTATATTTATGCCATTTTATATTTATCATACATTTCAACAACTAATTCTACCAAGCACATTAATATTAATAAGCGAGCTTTCAGCTATAAATTATCATATATCAGCCATCAATTAGCTTTTCAGCTACCAACTAGTTTATCGCTTATTTTTACCAAGCACATCCAAAGTTAAAAGAGTGTATTTGGTTTGAAAGAGAAACTGTGAATAGAGAAATATGTGAGAGAGAGTTTGAGAAGAGAGAAATATGCGAGAAATAGAGTTAATTTTAGGGGTTGTTTGATATAAGTTGAGTAGAGAATAAATAGATAAGAGAGAAATATTATTTGGTATAATATTTCTTCAACTTCTCTCTTCCTTTACTCTCTCTTCACTACCAAACAAGAAATGTTAACTTGCTCCCTAATTTATTCTCAGTGACTAGTGGGTCCTCAACCTCGGAAAAAAAAAAACCGTTCCCCCTTATAAATACCATCTTAACAAAACTAACTTCTCCATTAAGAATATCACTACTCGAGAAAAAGAGAAACAATCATCAATCAACAGAATCGAGTGGAGTGGAGTGGAGTGATCGCAACATGGCGAAATTGAAGATAGCAGGAACATGGTCAGGTGTATTAGAAGAAGTCGATTTAGAGAATTGGACCATTTCTTCATTACGTGAAGAAGTTGCGAAGCGATCCAATTGCGATAACCCTCACTTCATTAATCTCATTTGTGCTGGTAGAATTCTCAAGGATGATAATCAAACCCTAACCCTAACACAATTGGGTGTCAAAAATAACTCCAAGATTCTCGCTACTGTCACTTCTCCTCAACAGGGTCAGTCTCTTGTTGTTGAGGAACAAAGCTCTCATAGGCTTGCTCGTATTAGGTAGGTAACCACAATATTTATCTTCTCTTCTATATTTTTACTTTTTTTGTTTTTAATTATGTTTGTGGTGCTGGCGTTGTTGTTAATGATCAACTATGAACCACGGATACCGATACTACACGACACAGACACACTGACACTACTAATAATTTGAGGACACAGACACTGCCAATAATTTAAGAAAATCAAGTTATATGTGTCGGTGTCATGTTGATGTTGGTGTCAGACGCACTGTCGTGTTAAAAATCACATTCAGGGTAATTATATGCGTCGGCGTCGTGTTGGTGTCAGATTTGTTGTCGTGTCAAATGCTGGGACACACCTTTTCTGAGGAAAATGACATTCAGTGTAGTTATATGTGTTGGTGTCATGTTGATGTTGGTGTCAGACGCGCTGTCGTATTAAAAATCACATTCAGGGTAATTATATGTGTCGGCGTCGTGTTGGTATCAGACATGTTGTCGTGTCAAATACCGGGACACACCTTTTCCGAGGAGTGTCCGTGCTTCATAGATGATTAATCTCAGTTGAGAAACCTTAGCGGGGTCTCCCCTTTCCAAACATGTACTCCCTCCGTCTCACAATATTAGTCGTTTAAGGTTGATGCACGATTATTAAGGAAATGATTAATTGTGTTGATTTCAATGGTAAAATTAGTTGCATTTACTAAAACATCCTTATTAATTGTAGTTAGTGGAGTAGTTAAGTCGGATGAAATTCAATAAATAAGGGTATAATAGTGAAAAAAAAATAATAAATGCTGCATTGATATTGTAAGGTGACAATTATTTTGAGAAAAGGAAAAAATGCTAAAGAGACAATAATTGTGGTACGGAGAGAGTATTTTGTATGACTCACTTGAATGATAGATGTTGCTTAAGGTATCCAAGTCAAGTTTTATTATGATCAACGTAATGTTGGTTAGTATCTTCAAAATCTGGGATGATTGAAATTGAACATGCGTTTAGTAGTCAAATTAGTAAATGAATATGTTGTAGATTTTGTAAATCAAATTATTAGTGATTGAATTTCATGAAATGTGGACTAAATTGAGGAAAGTAGTCTAATTGGAGACTCCATGTTAGTTAACGAGGGAATCATCATTTTAGTTTTTGAAATTGCACTCTGGCACAATTTGGTTTCTCAAATTAAAAAAGTTTCAAAATGATTCCTAAAATTAAAAATCTATAATCGTTACCTGGTCCATTGTGTCCCTAATATTTTTTCTTAGGGTTGTGACATGGGTATTTTCAATTATTGGAATTATTTTGAAATAATTTCACTAATCTTAGGAATTTTTGTAGTTTTTCAAGTTTAAGGACTTAATTGGTGATTTTTTCGACTCAGAGACTAGCATAGGCATCATTTATATTATATATTATCCATAGCAATATGCACATCATTATTGTAGATTCGTAGGGTTATGTTCTCTTTTGTTCCACTCCATTTTTAGAATGCACCAAACTGTATACCAGAACTCATGCTCTGTTCTGTTTTGTTCTAACTTGTCTATCAAACACTACTTTTATCCTTCGGTAAATAACGTTTTACTATTTACTCCTTTTGGACCATTTCTTTGTTTATTCAATTGGAAATACACAACCAGTAAGTAATAAAGTGTGTGTTATTAAATTCTTTAAAATCGTTTTATATGCAATTTTGTTTCAGCGTGAGTAGTCAGCTTAGTCCTTGAGGACTAAAACATAGACTGCAATAGTTCCTTGAATGATAGAGATTATATGAACGGCCGATGAATATGGTCTAATTGCTGAATTAAGCCCTAAATGTGAATTTTAAGCGGGGTTTAATTCTACGAAAGAATTGAATATGGTCCTTTAAGCATAATTACATGAAATGATTGTGTGTATGTGTGTGTATATATACATATTTTAGAAATTGATTTTACTGTTTACACTTTATTTAGCTTTTAAAAGTTTTTTCCCAAACACTTTTTAGCCCAGGAATGATTAATCTCGTAATTGCTGCAAGTTTTTCTTATCCTAGTTGTTTTATTGAGAAAAATGGATATTTGATTTGGTCTGTCCATTCGGGATTGTACATGCATTTATATACATGAGAAATATAACAATGATTATACAATAATTTATATACTTGTTAGATATGATCTGAACAGGACTATGAATATGATCTTATCATATCCTATAATTTTGGGATCAGATCTAACATCCCTTAACTAAGGTAACTATTACAGCTAATGATAAATCATGAAGAAAGGATACCAACAAATCTGATTACAGTACTACTATGTTAGCTTACAGTACTATGTTAGCTTTACTACCCTCTCTGAAGCTTAGTTGAATTTCATACAAACAGGGCAGCTGCAACTGCATTGGCGGAAAGGCATGCAGATGGTTCATTACCTCTTGAAGACTTTAACATAGAAGTTGAAGATCAAAGTGGACAGAAAGTACGCTTAGGATCAGAGATTGATCAGAGGTATAAACCATTGCAGAATTTCCATGCATCTTGGTGGAATTAGTTTTTATCAGTGGGAGGGTTTTAAATATGAAAGGACAATATACCATTTGGACTGTTGAAGTGATACTTAGGTTATCATTTGGCAGGGCAGTAATGATGGGACTGATGCTTCATGCAAAGGGGAAGCGTTTTATCAGAAAGGGAAATTACAAAGATGCACTTGAAGTGCTTACCATGGGAGAGGTTAGTTCCTTATTAAAATAATTATCTTGATAAGGATTACATTTGTCTTCAAACATGTTTTTGAAATTGTTTTAGAAGCGGAATAATGTTATCAGTATAAATAACCATTGTGCTCAATGTAATATGAGGAATATGCACTTTAACTTTTGAGAACTGTCAGATTTAAGTTAATGCTTTTATTAGGGTACACTTTCATTAGGGTACACGTACACGCCAAGGAGTTTTCAAACATAATTCATTTCCTATCTTTCCTTATAACGATAAGAGTTCTGATCAAGAGTCTTACAAATTTTGGTGTTACTTTGGCTTATAATTAATGAAGTTGTACTTGGGCCCTATCTTCTATCTTACTTTCTTTTCGTTAAGACTTATTCATTAACCAGCCATAAAGATTAAAAGCTATCACAATACATGGATTGTTTTTATGTTATATCTCAAACATGTCTTCTCATGAGGAGCCCTTTTGGTTTAAACTGTTGGCAGTGCACAATCCCATCTACCTTTTGCTGAAACTCACCTTTTAATTTGAAGGATGGGGGTGGCAGTGGCAAGGGGTCCACTTGGTCAAAAAGGCTTTAATACGTTGTTATGGTGCAACTTTTTTAAAAGCTTGAACTGTTTGATGTTTTCATAATTTATGTATTATATTTATCAAAATTAATTAATTCAAATGTTTTTTTTCTTGCCATTAATTAAAAAATTCCATGTGTAATTTGCTTTGCAGGAGTCATTCTCTATTTGTGATCCAAAAGTCATTGAGGTGAGTAGTCCAGTCTATAGACTATTTGTTTTGTGGCATACAACAGAATTTACCTGCCAATTATTTATTTTAGTTATAAATTTATTTCTTCTAAACTGCTTATTAGCTGCCTATTTAATAGTCATCGGCAGTTTTTATTGCAAAGAATTGGAAAAATCCCCTTGGTTGCAACTCTGCAGAATTTTGAGGGTCTACACCTCCAAACGCCTCAACTGAAGGCGGCAATACTTTTCAGTTGACTAGATACTCTTGACCTCTCCCCTGTTCCATTATTTACATACAGTGTGATATCCTACTCTAACTAACTAACCAGATTATCTAACATTATTCGTTTTGTTTTCCGTCAAATCTAATTGATGAGAGAAATAGTTCTCCCAGCCCCAAAAAACGTTTTAACCTAAAAAAGTTGGAAAATTATAGGACAGACAAGATCACAAGACCCTGAAGAAACAATTTTAACTTATCCGCGCAGCCCTCACCTAAAAAAGAAAATTCCAATGGGAATGAGCATATAAACTTGTGGCAAAACTATAATTAGGTGTTCTCTTTTTCATGATGTTCAAGCTATGAACATGAAATATATAGAATAAAGGGGAATTGGAGTAGTTAAGAGTTGTTAGAGCAATTAGTTTGTTAGCTGGTTGGTTTGTTATGTGGTTGTTCAGAATAGTGTGTGTTGTTATTGTGGTTATTGTTGCTAGGTTTTCAAATAGCCTCAATGAATAGAAAAGAGGGATATCTCTGAATAATTGACTTTTATGACTGGTTAGTCCAGCTTGAAAGGAAAGTGCTCTTGTGTGTTCATTGTATACTTTTTGCTTTCCCTGGTCTTGCATGGTACTGTTTTTTGTTTTCTTTCTCTCTTCTTCGTTTCCTTTTTGTAATCTTCTTACTTCTTCTGTATAATCAACACTCTTCTGTGAATTCATTCTTACTCATAGAAAGGATTCCAACAGAATGCGGTTAATTCCCCATTGGTTTCTTTTAAGATGATTTTCTATAGGATTTGGTTCATTCAAAGTGAAGGGTTCACTATAGAGTGGAACGTGTAGAATCATATAACCTTTGACACAAAATTTTAAGGAATGCATCCTAATAGTTCATTACTCCCTCTGTCCCTAAATATAAGAACTCATTTGACTAAAAATTTGTCCCTACACATAAGTTCCTTTTCAAATTACTAGATACATTTATAATTTATTGCTTCTTTTCCAAATAAACCCCTAATTAATACCACCAAGTCTCTTGAAATATGAAAAAGCAAAATTTTCCACATACACATACAAAGGGTATTGTAGGTACATTTATACATCAACAATTGACACATTAACTAATAACTACACTACCAACTTTTCTTAATAAGAGTGAAAAAATCAGAAGGTGCTTTTATATAGGGACGGAGGGAGTATGTTTATTCTTGAACCTTATCAATATTTCAGTTGTTGATATTTCAATTTTCTAAGTGTTCTCCTCCCCTTTAGAGGAGCCAAATTCCTTTTCACATGTCTTTTAATCTCTGAATTTAATATAATTTCTGTCGTTCTGTTTATTCAGCTTATTGACAATGTTCCGATACTGCAAATTGACATGGTATGGTGCTACTTCATGCTACGGGACATTAGATGGTTATCAGATGCCGGAAAGCGCCTTGAAATGGCTAGGGCAGGAATTGAACGTGCTCATGGGAAGGATTCTCTCCGCCTCAGACTCTTACAAGGTGGTCGCTATCCAGAGCTTGCACTGTGAGTTATTTCAGCTAATTCTTTATCTTCTTTTTTTTTTCCTTTGAAATTCTTAAGCTACTGGGACACAATTAAAAGTAGATTAATTATCGGTTGTTTTTTCGTCACTCTTTATGTTGGCTGAATTTTGTACATAGGCATTTGAGACTAGAGCTGCTTGAAGGGGTGGTGGCATTTCATTCTGGCCAGTTCAAGAAATCAAGGCAAGCATTAGCCTCTGCAAAAGCGAAGTTTGTTCAGGTAGGTTGAAGTATTGATGCCTACTGTGTTAAATTGAGTAGGGGGAAAAAATAACTTCTACCCATGTTCCAGTTTTTCGGTATCATTGTTTGATCACCACGGTAGTTGGTAGCAGTCATATATCATTGAGATCAGAGGAAAGTCAACATTTACTGATTTTGATGGTTCTTTTGTTAATTGAGAATTTTTATGCCTTCAGATTTTTTTGTAATTGACATAAGCCAATTTTGCTACCTTCATCCAATATATTCCCCCTTCAGCCTCATTTTCTCTTTCAAAGAAGAAGAAAAGGAACATAGAATCTAGCTAAATAGTATGCATATAACATATAAATATTTGTTTACTCTCCTATACAATGAAGTGGAGCATTAATGCAACAGCTGGAGATGTTTTCGTGTGATTAGGAGGTCATAGGTTTGAATCATGGATTCAGACTTTGGCAAATGCAAGATAAGACTGCCTACAATAGAATGATGATGGGTCTGACTCTCCTTTCTATACAATGTTCTTTTTTGTTACAGCTGCAAGTGCCAGATGAGGCCTTATCACTTGTTATGAGCATGGGCTACACTCAAAGGGATGCGAAGAGAGCACTGCGAATGAACAATCAAGATGTTGGGGGTGCCATTGATTTCCTTGTTGAGGAGAAGGCAAAGAAAATGCAAAAAGATGAGGAAGATTTAAAAAGAAGAGATGAAATTAGGTGGGTGCAACTTGATGTTTATTGACTTTTCATTTTCTTTATCTCGGTTTCTGAATATTTCATTCCAGGGAGCAAAAGCAGTATGGGGTGACCCCCTTAAAGAAGGCCGTGGATCTGGAGAGACTGAACGAATTGGTCACTATTGGGTGAGTGTTATTTTGTTGTTGTATTGGATGCATTGGCTTTTGCTACTTTTATTCATGTTGTGGCATCTGTGATTGCATATATGCATTTCTAACATATACAAATTCTTAAGATTTCTTCCAAGTGTAAAAGTGTTTCACAAAACTTCACATTCCATCAAACTTCTTACATCTTGCAGGTTTGAGAAGGAGCTTGCTGCTGAAGCCCTTAGAAGAAATGAAAATGATACTCAGAAGGCATTGGATGATTTGACGAATCCAGAAACTAATTCTCATTTACAGGTAACAATATGTCTTAACCAAATTATACGCAACTTCAAACAATATTTATACTTACATTTATCAACATAAAGGTTAAGATCGAATCAAGGAAAAGGAAAAGACAGCAACAAGCAAAAGATTCTGCAATTGAGAAAGTTGTGCAAATGGGTTTTGAAAGATCGAGAGGTACTTGAGTTATTTATAGGAAAACACTTAGGTACAATTCCTTAGGTGTTTTACGTATGGTTCTTAACTAAATTCACCATGATTTCCTTAAATCCATAATTCTCTCAAAGTTTGTTATCTCCAAAAAAGTTGTATTTTTAGTTAAGAACCATACGAAAAACACCTAAGGAATTGTACCTAAGTTTTGTCCTTATTTATATTCTAGCCACAGTAATGTGCTAAAAGTGAAACCTAGCTATAGAGATATAAGGGTGTTCTGTTGTGTTCTGATATACTTCTTCTCTGCAGTGGTCGCTGCTTTTGAAGAAGGCGGCAATTTAGAAGAAGTATTGCAAAGACTGACAGCACAACCTGAGGCGGAGAATATGCAACCTCAAGTTAATTCAACTGCTGCTTTTGATGGTATTGGAAGTTCATCTAACCCTTTACCAGAAAATGTTGGTTCTGATATTCCAGACCAAATGAATGAGGTTGAAGATCACAATAAAACTGAAGAAAGGGATGTGGAGATGGAAGATGAGCTTTCTGCAGATATAGCTAAAGGAGATGCCTTTACTGATTATGACATTGAAGTTAATATTGAAGGGGAAGCCATAACTGAGTACCTGTCTATGGTTGAGTCTGCAGGCATTGCTTCTAAATAAGATGATTTGAAGACTAATTATCAGTTTATGTAAATAGCAGGATTATAAAGACAATGAATGAATGTGTTTCTGCACTTTGATGCAGGGATCTCATGTAAATATCTGGATGGGTACATTTGTGTGCTCATTCCCTAGGGTTTTTATAATAATTAGTCGATACTAGACCATTGACCCGTGCTCCGCACGGATCTCACCGACTAAAGAGACATCAATTTGTTTGTCCATAGTACTTGTCAAGAAAAACATATTATTCTAAAATAAAATATAGTTCTCATATAAGCCGT
>Ga0228710_1010684_pt1 | contig 12164 bp, 4 predicted proteins | sample MedpolnodulmetaG_FD_177995 | JGI IMG/M metagenome (GOLD analysis project Ga0228710, IMG submission 177995) | Root nodule microbial communities from Medicago polymorpha collected in Santa Monica, California, United States - pink nodules | ecosystem: Host-associated > Plants > Roots > Nodule...
TTAATTAATTTTTTCCTTTTTTTTTTTGTTTGTCTAGATTTTTACCTTTTTCTAAGATAGTCAATATAAAAAGCAATGATGAGAAAGATAAATTAATCATTTCTCACTGAGAATTAATTTGAGGGAAAAATTACTACCTCCGTCCAAGGTAGTCAAGGTTTAAATGCTGATCGTGAAGCATGGTCGAACAAGATATATAAAAAAAAAAAATTTCAATGATTTATTATAAAATAATAAATAATTTTACTCGGAGATTATTGAATGATCGACTTTTAATCAAAGTTAATTTAATTCGAAGAGGGCTTGCAAAACTTAGCTTCATCTTTATGTATGCAGTATGGAAGGTTGCGATGTGAATGAAACAACCAAACAAGTGTGCTTTGATTGTCATGTGTTGTCTTCACTCGATTTGGATGACATGCATATGAATAATTTAGAGGATTGTGACCATGCAATATTCAATTATCATGAATTATGGGGGTAAAAAGTAAATCCATCTTGGATTCCAATTCATGGTATATATAACGGGAAGGTGGTGCACAAATTAGTAATAATAAGTCAAAGATTAATTTATCCTTTGTATAAAAATGATATGAGCTACTTAGATATTATTTTTCGTTAAGGATTAAATTAAACCACTAAGAAAATTATGAAATATTAAAATGGTTCTTTATTTAAACACATCTATCAATATTCACTGTGCTTTACTGTATGCTCGGTTAGGGTGGGACTTCAGTGACTTTGTGTTGTGTGACTTTGGTGAATTTTAGAGAAAAGAGAGTGATGATGGAATGATTAAAATAAATTATTTTGATGAGAGAGAATTATTGGTTAAGAAAGATATAGAGACAAAGACATCGAAAAACACCAAAACCAAAGACACCCAAGTGCTAGCCGATCTGTTAGGAGTGATCCAAAGTAGCCTAAATTCAACTAAAAGTAGTATTGACCATAATAGAAAGAATAGGGGAGGACAATGGTCCCAATGCCATAAGGAGTCGGGACAATTCACCGCTTTTTAGTTGTTTAAGGCGTTATGTGACGTAAACAAACACTCAAGCTTCTAGAAAAGAAATGTATAAAAGGAAAGTAAAATAATAATTAAAAACTTTTCGTCTAATATTTAAGAGGTGTGTTATTTGAAAAATTATTTGTGGGACAACTTTTTAGACAATCATAAATTTACAAAGAAAATTATGTGGTGCCACAGAAATCAAAACAATAAAGAGAAAAATTAAAAACATAATGCAAGCATAAAAGAGAAAGTTATCATAAAAATTGTCAAACAATAGTTGTATAAATATTATTTCTCAATAATTAAAGGAGTATCAGACGTAAACAAACACTCGAGCTTCTAGAAAAAGAAGTAATATGAAAGAAAAGTAAAATAATATTTAAAAGTTTCTTTTCTAATAATTAAAGAAGCATGGGACGTAAACAAACACTCAAGCTTCTAGAAAAAGAAGTATACGAAATAGGGATGGGATACGTCAGGTTGGTTTACAGCCGAACCTATGATATGTCAGGTTATGTCGGACTTTTTCTTAAGTAGAGAAGGATTATGCTTTTTTAAAAGTCTATTTAACTAAAAAGGTTAGACAACAAGTTATAAGAAAGCTTCTTAGTCTATTAGGCCGGCCTACTTAAGTAAATATGAATAATATTGTTTATTATTAATATTATTAAATTATATTTTGCACTTTAAATTAAATTATAAATTTGTTAACCTTTTTAGCAATTTAATCTTATTAGCTTACATTGATTTTTCGCATATTTAGACGTATTATTAAAAACTAGCACTGAAATATAATATATAATATATAATCAAATTCTTTAAAAATTCATGTTAAATATTAAAAATGAGTGTAATCTCATTGATTTATTAGTTCGCTAGTCGATTGAAACTTAGATCACATTACTTGTTGTTTAAAGATGTTCATATGAAATAAATTTTTAAACAGGCTAGCAGACCATACCAGACTTTCAATAGGTTATACTCATGCCGAAAAAATAAGCTTATGTCAGGCTTAGACCTCAAAATTTTTGACAGATCATGCTTAGGTCTTGCAAAGACTAGCTCGGGCTAACATATTCCCACTTTAATATGAAAGGAAAGTAAAATAATAATTAAAAATTTCTTGCTAATAATTAAAGGAGTATGGAACGTAAACAAAAACACTCAAGCTTCTAGAAAAATGCTTTATTTGATTCCATTAATAGAGGAATAAAGGAAAGGAAAGGAAAATAGAGGAAATGAGAATTAAGTGTATAACAGGTTTAGAAAAAAATAAATACTAGTACGGGAGAGGAGTAAAATAGTCCACAAGTCTTAACTCAACCAGTAAAAATATTGAAATTGTTAGGTCGAAAGCCATGATCGAAGTTCGAACTTCTGCACCTCCACTTGTGTGTGAGTTTATAATAGCTTTGTCATTTCGTCTATTACAAAAAAGAGAGGAGGAAAAGAAACTAATGTCTAATAGCTATTGAAATTTTCTCTCCTCTAATAGCAATAATATTAATCGAATGTGAAAATTTTAATTAAAAATTTATTCATTTAACCATTGTTATATTTAAATCTAATGTGGAAGTCGTTCACACTATTTCTCATTTTATAAGAGTAAAATGATCATAACATAATAGTTCATTTTCTTTTTTCCAATCTGTTATCCAATCAAAAACAGAAAGATAAAAAAAATTCCTCAATAATTCAGATTTTAATTTCTTATTTTCTGTGTCCAAATAATGTCTTTTTATTAAGAATGTGTCCAAATAATGCTAATATCCACTTTCTAACTCAACTTTTAATTTATGGAAGCCACCCACTCAAATAGGTTCAATTTAAAAGTGGTGGTGTTACTATACTCTCCCTCTCTTTCAATAACTTGAGTGCTCCAAAGTTCAAGTGTCCACATCTTATATGTCAACGCTATGATTCATCTTTGAAAATTACTTTTCTCCTTTTCAAAATTGCTCATTTCCTTGATCCACGGGAGTTAACATAGGTTCGGCATTTTTCAGCGGTAGTTAACTCGTGTTGTCACTTTTAAGATCGATTCAATCACTTTTTAAGCTGGATCAACCAATCTTAAAAGTACCCGCGTGAGTTAATTACCGTTGAAAAATGTCGATCGTGAGTTAACTCCCAACTGATTCAAGGGAATGACAAATTCTAAAAGAGAGGAGCAATTTTCTTCATCTTTTATGCCAGTCTTCAAACGTTTTGCTTCATTGGTCTTGATGTTTAGATGATCGTTATATTCCTTAACATAGACATATTGACAATCAATTAGAATTTTGATTTTGAAACCATAAGCAACAATTTTTCATGTGAATTTCACGAATTGTCCCAAACTCAAAATATTATTTTTTGTTTAATACAGTAAGCCTCTTTTTATTAATTTGTGAGCATCATCCTTGAATTTGTACCTTGGAGGAATCTCCGCAAGAAACATTTCATTTCACCTTCTCATCAAACTCCACAAATTTCTCTTTAGATTCACACATGCAAATTCAATTGATTGATCTATAGCCAAGATGGGGAAAGATACCATATTTGTGATGGTTATAACATTCAACATTAGATTTATCATACATCTTTTCGTATGATATAGCATAATTCCATCTACCTCTCTCTCTCTTCCACAACCTCTAGTGGGTTAAGAGTTTGTCCCGTCATTATTGTTATAATTATCATAATCTTCTCTTCCTTGGCCATGAGCACGACCTTGTGCTCTTCCATGTATTCTTTGACATCATTCTCCTTCATTTCCTGAATCTCTTTTCATTGATTTGAATCAAATCCATTAGTTGCTACAGACACCGAGTCTAAATCCTTTGATTCTTCAAAAGCACAAACCACGTAATCAAATTTCGCAGTCGAACGCAGTCAAAGAACAAAGGATTTTTTCAACCACACGAATACTTACCATATTCTCTCCAGAATACTTGATTTGGTTCACAATAGCCAACACCTTATTACCAAAATCCAAAATAGATTCAATTCCTTCACGTGCAATGATTCAAACTCCTACATAAAGTTTGTAGGCACACCTTTACCTTGTCGTCTTCTTCAATATAAGTTTTCAAAATCTCCCTAGCTTTTTTGGATTTGGTTGCATTAGAAACAATTTCAAACATGGCTCCATCTAATCCTTGATTAATGAAGACAAATGCTTATTTATTTTTCTTAGATTACAACAAAGTCTTCTTCTCAAGTGGTAACGTAGCCTCATTTTGAAGTTGGGTATAGCATTTCTTTCAATGCCCCAAACATCTTGAGATCCTAGCTAGACTTTCATGCACCGACACCAATTATCATTATTCCTTTTGGTAAGACAAGGAATTGAAACAACCTTATGTAGTGTTTTGATTTGCGGAAAAGCTAGCATTTCTCACGTTCCGAGGTCACATTGAGGAAGAAGCTACTCTTTCAAGCTTCAAATGGACGCGCGTTGGCGGTGACCCACTTGGGTCCCAAACATATGCTAAAGCTATTGCTAATCATCTATCAAGCTCTAGTAGTACCACTTTGTTAGTGGTAGAGGAAGATATATAAAAACAAGTGGATCTCTAATGTTTGGATGCACAAGATATGAAAGTATGATCTTTTCTATTTATACTAGAACTATAGGGACCCTTTGCCCATTTCTCCCAATTTTTCCACTCACAATTTCATTTGCAGTTTTTTTCTGTTTTTTTTAAGAGGCCAAACTAGCCCACCGTAATTGACACCGGAAAGAATCGAACCTAAGACCTTGAGAGGAGCAAACTCCAAGGTCCAAAGCCAACACCGCCAGGCCAACCCTACTGGGGTTGTAGATATGGAGAGAAGAAAAGGCAGAAGAAAGTATATTAACACACAAAAACAAGTATCAGTCAAACAAACAAAAAAAAAACTATATTTATTGTATCAAGACAGTACCATCAAATTCTACAAAAACCGAGACAACATTTTCAACCACTCTTTTTGGATGACTTCATTTTATAAACACATGGTGTAACTAAATTTACAAATTCCAGGAACGGGAAAGGAAATTAAGAATCAACCATCAACGTTCACTTCAAACTTGCAGATGACATGAACATAAGGAAGCATTGACCTGAAATGGATAGTTAAGCGGAAGCAGTAATGCACTGTATTGCCTGTTTGCATATACCAGTCATTGTTGCTTCAGGTCCATAAACCTGTAACAAAGATATCCAAAAGAATTAATAAACTGCTCCTCGACACAATTTTTCCTATTAAGCACCATTTGATTGTTCAATACTATAAATAAAGGCATGAACTTCAATTAGCTAACCTCAATCGGGATGCCAATTTCCTCTCCAAGTGCTCGCATTTTTTCTAGACCCTTTTGGTAGTTCGGACCCCCTCGCCTCACATAAAGGTGCATTCTTGCTGCCTTTAACTTTGATTCCTGGATCGCAATAGTTCAAAAATCAATTAGCTCTACTAAAATAAGACTCTCATTAAACAATTAAGCAAAACTCTACTATTGTGGGATTACCTTCTCCTTTAGTGCCCGAATTATGCCACTAAAAGTAGCAGCAACATCAGTGAAGTTAGCTATGCCTCCGCCTATAACAAGAGCTCTTTTTTGGCCATCGGGGTCTGCAGTTGCACACTGTAAAGAAATAAAAAAAAAATTGTTTTAGCTACAAAATAGAGTAACAAGAGCCCTTTTTCGGCCATCGGGGTCGGCAGTTGGACACTGGAAAGAAATAAAAAGATTATTTTAGCTATAAAATAGAGTAAACGCTCATTTTGGTCCTTGAATAAGACATGTGATATCGCTATAGACCCTGAATTGACCAAAATTACAAACAAAAAAAAAAACCTTGAATATGTCCATTCTAGTCGGTTTGGTTCTCAAATCTGTTATATATTGGTTAATTTGGTCCTTGAGTGTGTCTTCCATTAGTCAATTTGGTCCAATAAATTATTGGCAAAAGACATACTGAAGGATGTTTTTGTATTTTGGATACACTTGTGACTATCAATCTATGACGCGACAACAAGCATTTAGGGACCAGTGTGATTGTTTACTCCAACAGAATACCTATAGTATCTTTAGACACATTAAGCAACGACCCGATGTCACGTTAGCACCATAATTAAATCTTTAAAATGATAGGTACAACCAAAATAAAGCAGAAATAAAAATTAATTACATCAATTACAACTCTGGCATACTGCAAAACCTCCTCTTCATTGGGTGCACCGCTATATTCTGCATAGTTTCCAAGCTCATTTGCAAAGCCAAGATCACCTACCTGTATTAATATTTAGTATAGAAGTTGTCACTTCATGCTGCAAATATGGAGATTAAGTATGAATTATGTTTTAAAAATATACAAGAAACCCACCGTATCAGCATAGATGACACTAGCGCCTCCCCCAGCAACCATTGTCCAAATTCGGCCCTTTGGGTTCAACACAGTGAATTTTAGAGATGCACTTGTCTGCAAAAATTAAACAAGTGTATAAATTAACTTATAGCATCAAATCATAACTGCAAGTAATAGTATTATTGCATTCATCAATAAGCCATTGATACCGACGTTGACACCAGTAATAATTTAAATAGAAGTGATTGAATGCAACTACATGTTTGGGGTCATATCCGTGTCTGACACCGACACATGTCGGACACTAGGCACGTCTTCAATATGAAGTATTGGTGTTTCTGATAGGACACCTAACATATTCATATTCTAGAAGAAAGTGGGGCCATATGAGAGAAAATGAGTTGGTTAGTGAAATCCCTAGAATTCAGAGAGTTCAGTTACAAGTTTGCTAATATGAAGGAGTAAGGATGTGTACTGATATTCATTGAGAAGTTTGTTGGCAAATGTGTTGGGAGAGAATGTCTCTCTGGTAGGAGCCTAGCTCTGGACAGGGTCTTAGACTCTGATTATCATTTCATTTTCTGTTTTGCCACCATTGTAGAGCTTGTATGCTCATTCATTTACATTCAATAATACACAGTTTCATTTTCTTCATTTTACGGGTTCTATCAGTTTCATAACATGTGAAAAATTTAATTGAACTTGAAGATATGATAAGCACTTATTAACATTGTATACTAAGAAAAAAGGATAAAGCCTTGCAACATTTTAAATTACGCCAGATTCCTCTAAGGGGTAGGGGTATTCAAAATACTACCCCCAAGTAAGAAGTTAAAAAACCAAAAAATATGTACTTACAGGCGCGCACACATTTTCTGGACATACACAGTCTTGACTGAATTGAATAAAATTGTACATTTAGGCCAAAGTTATATTAATTTTCTGGACACCTAACATATTCTAGAAGAAAGTGGGGCCATATGAGTTTGTGAAATCCCTAGAATTTAGGGAATTCGGTTACAGGTTTGCTATATAAATGAGTGAGGTTGTGTACTGATATTCATTGAGAAGTTTGTTAGCAAATGTGTGTGGGAGAGAATGTCTCTCTGGTAGGAGCTTCGCTCTGGGCAGGGTCTTAGACTCTGATTATAATTTAATTTTCTGTTTTGCCACCGTTGTAGAGCCTGTGCGCTCATTCATTTACATTCAATAATACACAGCTTGTATACTAAGAAAAAAGGATAAAGTCTTGACATTTTAAATTACGCCAGATTCCTCTAAGGGGGTATTCAAAATACTACCCCCAAGTAAGAAGCTAAAAAAACAAAAAAATATGTACTTACAGGACACACACATTTTCTGGACATACATAGTCCTAACTGAATTGAATAAAATTGCACATTTAGGCCAAAGTTATATTAGTTTACCTTTTCATCTAATCCATGAATGAAAGACTCAGTGGCACTCATAACCCTTCCAAATGGCAATGGAAATTCGATGTTACCCCACCTGCAACCAATACGACAACGTCTGTTCATTTAAAAATATTTACTGCAAAATGTCCATTAGTATGAACTAACACGGGTCCTTGAAAGTAACACTTAGCATTTGTTAAAAAGAAAGAACCTACTTCTTGAAGTTCTTGAAAGCAGCAGTGTCATCTAGCTCGCCTCTCATATCCAAAGGATAAGGCTTTCCATCAACCAATGTGAAAGGATTCATCTCTAAGAAAGTGAAATCCAGATCTGACACAAAAGTAAAGTAAACATAAATATGTAAATCTTAAAAGAAAACAGTACGGTTCAAATGTAACTCCAGTCTATAAAGCAGATTGCACAAGTGCATCCAGTGGCGTGTTAATATATATTTTGTTACGATGTATACCTTGAAACAGAGTGAAAATCACTTTGAGAAATTCCTCAATTTCTCCCTTGATCTATAAAAACAGTGCATTGTAATCAATCACATTGAGTTATATGCATAAGTATAAATATATACATAAAAAGTCCAAAGTTAGTTTGTTCGTAAAATAACAAATGGGCAGTTAAATTGAATTTACCTCCAAGGGAAGGGTTGCAACAAGTGGGGCAATGATTTCTGATGTAAGAGATACTCCCGTTGGAATAAATACGGTCTTAACCTGAAATATGAACAAACCAATTTGTAGGTTATGGATAATAAGAGAAAATTTTATGTGCAGGAAATAGATGGTGTTCAATCTACAAGATGAAAAGTATGTGTTGTGGTACCTTATCCCAATTCTCTTCAATATCGATTCCTCCACATTCTGAAAAGCTTATACTGTTCCCAAGTCTGTCAGAGACAATGTTAAGGTAATACTCTTCATTATGCGGGATGAAAGGTTCAACAATGAAAGTTGTTATCGGTCCCTTGCATCCACCCATTTCAACCTATATTTTCAATAAACACGTGACTAAAATATATCAAGGGTTGAAAGGAAAATATTTAAAAGTAAAACAACTAAAAAACATAAAATGCAAGACAATGAATGTAAAGTTTGAAGGACGGACGGAGCCAGAGAGAGAAAAAGCACACCTCTTTACCAAGACGCTCTTTCACAAATGAAGCAACTTGTGCCAAATCCAAATTCAAGGCAACCAAACCACTTTTACCACGCTTCCCAAATAACATGTCAGGTTTCACAACCAATTTAGAAGAAGAAAGCCATTGTTCCTTGTCTTGCAGCTCAGTGAAATCAGTGGCTTCCGTAACCTTAAAGCACAAACCAAAACAAATTCATTCCTCAAGTCTAATATGCACGCTACAGTGAATCAAGGCAACACTGTGAAAGCTTATTGATTTCTGAAAAATGGACCTTTATTAAACTTGCATACATGTTGCATTTATTTTGAACTTATCTTATGGCATAAGCACTTGCAAAGGAGCATATTAAGCACAATGTATGGAAGAGCCTTCAGCTTATTAAATAGCTCATGAAGTTCCTATATGCTATTTTTCAGCTTAATTTTATAAGCTGATCAAGATAGTTTACAAAGAGCTTTGTGTGAAAATTATCTCTAAAACTTCTTCGGTTATAGAAACAACTTATACATAAATTCTTATGTGACATGCAATTATCATATAAACAATTAATTCAGCTGCTTCTACAAACTTTCCTACTTTTAGTAAAAGTGAAATAGTCTTGAATGGCTAAACAAATTTTAGTCAATAGGTTTTATATATAAACTTATGCTTATTAACTAATCAATTGTGTTATTTCTACAACTAAAATTTGATAACTTTCACAATAATTTTTTAAATGGTTAATTACATTCAGTAGATGATTAATAGATATAAGAGTGTCAAAACTCATTAAAAATCGACATATCTTCCCTAACAATGAATTCGGACATAATTAACCACATATTTGAACTGTGCTAACCACTTAAAAAGTTATCAAAAAAGTTGATTAAATTCAGTTATACAAAAATTATTTCTCTAAACAAATAAGAGTGCATTATAACAAAGTAAATGTTTAAACTTGCTAAATCACGATTAAGAGTACTTACTTGTGCAGACTTGATAGGTAAGTCCTTGCCAGAAAGTCTCTTAAAGTGCTCCTTCAACAGTCTCTTAGAATCATACTCTCTGATCTTCTTGCGTGCCATTTCTTCTTAATCTAAAATTAATCAATAATCAATCAACTAACTATCAATTATCAAATAATTAATTCATTTTAACAGATCCTCGCTACTATATAACATACAATCTCATTCACGGATTCAATTCAACCCAATTCAAATTAGCTTAATGGGTCATCAAAACAAAGATCAAAATTGGAACTTTATGATTCAGTAAATTGAATTCAACAAATTGAAAAATGAAAGAAAGTGGGATCTGGGAATTACCGGAATGAGGATGAGGTTGGTGAGATGAGATGAGTAGTTGGATCTGAATTGATGAACGAACGATGTTGTTTTTGTGTGATGGCTGTATTTATATAGTTGAAAGCTTTGAATTTTTTTATTGTTTGGAGAGAAAGAAAACAAGGAAAAGAAAATGATGAGGTTGTTGGGTTGGTGAAGATGATGGCTAAGAACAATTTGGTGACTAACAAAACAATGTACATGTGGGGTACCTACCCATTACCATATTTTCAACTTTCAACAATTTTTTTTTTCAACATTTACTTACATGTGTGTTAGGGCTATTTTAGCCACCTTTATAGAAAGGTGAAAAATGAGTTGGTGAATCTAATATACATTCAATTTGTCTATATTTACAAGCATTTTTTTTAAATAAAAAAGTTTAGGTGAGTTAGACTCTAAATGCTAATCGAAATTTCGATAGATCTTAAAATTTAAAAAGATCTTACAAGGTTACTTACATATCACTCATCAAAGACGTTATCACATTAGCTTTATTTATAAGCATTTTAAAAGAAGAAAAATATGTCTTTAAATTATAATTTATATTATATTCTATTTTTTTAGGGGCATTTTATGTGCTATTTGAAATTGTTAGATGCATTTATTATATTTTTCTAAATATATTTTTAATTGATATTATTATGTGTCTTAGAATATGAAAAAAATCTAATACATGAAAAGTAATTTGGCAATAGTTTTACATAAGTTGTATTTTTGTAATATATATGAATATTGATCAGGATTTTTATAATATATCTACTCCATTATGCGGTTTTTAAAGTATTTTTTTCATCACTAGATTTCAATGTATATTATTTTTTCTTTTCATTTTTTGTTTAGGGAAATGTATATTATGGATGTTGTAATGGTATTCACTCAGCTAAAATCCTAAAATATATTGTGTCGGGGTTTATGTCATTTGTATTATATGTTTACTAGCGATGAAAAATAGCAATGAAATAACTTTAATATTTAGATCACTAAAGAAGTTGAGCAAGATTAGGTTCTTTATGGTCCACAAAAGGTACTAATGGTGTCGCCAAGTGAGAATGAGATACAAAGAAAAGGAACTTAGGTACTAAAAATAACGGTTATTTATTTTAAAAGTCTTATGAGGGTTTTCAGTTTCATCATCTCTGCAATAAAATAATATTTATTATCCAATTTAACTGATTTCATTCGGTCACAACTTCTTATCTAATACGTTACCACTATACGATTATTTCCATAGTAATAGTTGCTAATATCAAAACAGATACACACTGACCATGAGAGTGTAACCGCAAGACGATTATGGCTTTAGTAATATGATTATAATCATAACAATAGTAATACTATGTAACTTATAATAAATAATAAATACATGCATATATTATGTATAATGGAAAGATAGTCATGCAACTCTAATCTCCTTTTTGCACGACATGTCATACCAATTTCGCCCACTAGTTTTTGTCATCTCATTTCAATTTTGTCTTCCCTCTCTTATAACTCACTATTGAATGCATTAACTTTTTTCAGTTTGCTCGGCTCATTCACTTTGTAACTGATGGGAATAGTAAAAGGAATGTCCATCTTCACCTTCCATTTTAAGAGAAGAGGCACATCACCTCACACATTATTTTATCATTCACATCCTTGACATTCTTAGTCCCCTTCTTTTATTGTTCTTCTTCAAAACAATTGAGAATCCTTTTTTCGTCTTTTTTCTAAGAGGCAAACCCCTAATATCTGGTGCCAATAATCCTACTAAGATGGTATTAGAGATAACCTAGGGATAAAAATTCTGCCAATAATCACTATACCAAAAAAGGGATTTAATAGCACTTTTTTTGCTCTTTAATAGCACTTAAAAGTGCTATTAAATCCGCCGCTATTGTAAGTACAACATCTTTAATAGCACTTTAAAAACGCTATCAAATG
>Ga0228710_1010686_pt1 | contig 12162 bp, 4 predicted proteins | sample MedpolnodulmetaG_FD_177995 | JGI IMG/M metagenome (GOLD analysis project Ga0228710, IMG submission 177995) | Root nodule microbial communities from Medicago polymorpha collected in Santa Monica, California, United States - pink nodules | ecosystem: Host-associated > Plants > Roots > Nodule...
AATAAATTCCTTTGCTCTTGAACTTGTTCAATCAGAATCTCTAAGAATAGTACTTTGATTATGGATCCTGCACACTTGAACAAATTGTTTAGCATATCCAATTGATTATTTTTAATACCTTGTTATTATCAAAACTCAATAGGTGACTTGTGAAACACCCTTGTTCCAACACGGGGGACAAGGGTAAGAAACCAGTTAACTCGCAGAGACAGAAGCAAGGGTAGTGGAAACCACTGGATAATCCAGAAGGTATTGGTTCCTTTAAGGCTTTTGAGGTTGCGGCATCCAACCGGCAAAAAGATGCTCACGCAGAGACCCCTCAGGCTGCACACTCCTCCACAGATCCGGCCTCAGACTCCTTCAGCTTTGATGTGCAACATATGACCGAGGACATTCCTCATGGTGCTATGTCGACTAGTCTGGTTTTGGAACAAGTTCCTCAAGCTGCGCACGTTGACATGCATTCGGATGTAGTGGAACAGTCCAAGTCCGGAATCACGGGAGGTGGTGGTTGTTCCCCGGGTTCCCGATGCGGTTGTTTCGCTCACATCCTCAGTTGCGCATGTAGATATGCATAAATTTTCTGTTGATTTTGTTTGCTCCGCTTCTGCTATGGAGGAGTCACTGGTTCAACAATTTGTAGCACATGATGACGTGCAATCTAGCCCCCCAGTCTCTCCACTCGACCCACTTATTGAGACATATTTGTTAACTGATTATGAGTGTCCATAACATAATGGCTCACCGTCTATTGTGACACAGGCCGTGGGTCCAGATGAAGATGGTAACATGGTTTTAGTTGTGCATGAGAACACACACATCAGTCCGAGGATACAACACGACATGGAATTATGGTATCATATTCATGAATATGATGCAAAAGCAGCTGAGATGCCATTTACACCAGTTTTATCTAAGAAGTAGAAACAACAGATTAAGAAACAATTTCAAGTTGGGAAGCCGCCATACCGAACACGTTCTAGGGGGATCCTTCTCCAACTGCTCAATGAATGTCTTCTATTGGAATGCCCACAATTTCCTTAGGCGGCTGTTGTTGATTGTTTACGTTTTTTTTTCTTTTTGCGTTTTCCTTTCTGTTTTGAGGGTTTTGGCCTAGTCTCCCTCTTGTATATTTTCCCCCTTTTTTTTAATAAAATTTATTTGAGTTTGGCGGCAGAGGATCTTCGAGGTGCCAACCTAGTTGAGATGTCGTTGTTTCCCATTAATATATGTCCTTGCTCCTAGCTTAGAAAAAAAACCTAGATCATTACTCATAGAAATTCGATAGAAACTATTATAAAACGATATATTTTTTCTCTCATTAAGTTTCTTCTTTACTTTTTATTTAAAAAATGAAAACTTTTGGTCTTTTCATTTCTTACGTAATAGGATTATTTTTTGTTACTTCATATTTTATAGTGAACAATGTTTAAAAAAAATAGATACAGTGAACAATCTATAAAAATAAAAATAAAAATAAAAACATTTTCATTAATGAGGCATATTTATTACTGAATTATGTGCTAGTTTAAATTATAATAAATGATAAGGGGTAAAAATGAATTTTAGATATAAAATAATAAGGGTAAATTTGGAAGAAAAAAATGATAAGCTATAAGTTCAAATTGGTGGTCTCTGAAGTTCGAACCCCAAACATTGCATATATTATGTATTGTTCTTACCAAGTAAGCTAAGCTCACGGGGACATAAAATTAAATAAACAATTATCAATTAACACATGATTATCAAATCAAAAAACAAAAACAAAAAACATGATTAGGCTAGTGGTTTTATTAAAGAAGAAGAAGGTTGCAGATTTATCGACAGTAACTGTATCTGTGACTTATTTTAACTTTGTCACCGTTACACATGAAAATAACTACATCTGTATCCTTATGATGATCTTCAGGCATATTACAGAAGAAAAAAAATGTAGATCAACAATGTACAAATAAACAACATTTTATAGTGCTACAATGAAATGATTTTCACCATGTGAAGTTTATGAAAAATGAAACCAAAGAAATTCAAAGGATAATTAAGCAATCTAGAACAAACTCAAAAAAACAATTAACAACCGAAGAGAAGCTTTACTCACATGATCAAAACAAGCAATGAATTGATCAGTGTTATAAGATCTGTCCATCCTTCACAATTTGCTCCAACCAAAATTCTATATCCGTCCTTAAAACCGGTAAAACCTTTAGATCGGCCATGCAGTTAACTCGGCGAGAACTGGTCAAAACTCAGTGAAAACCGGTGACTCGGTCGAGTATTTGGTTGGACCGGTTTGATGCAAGAAGATATTTTAATTAAATTATGTTGTAAAAAATAGTGTTGGTGGGAGTTGAACTTGTGACCCAACTATTAAAGAAAACTCTCCTAGCCACTAAAACACTATTAGTTTTTGTGTCCAATTTGCTTTTACTATTATTACAATAACACATGTTTGGCTAAAGATCACTATTACAATCTCGTTGAAATATTTAACATAAAGCAAATACCTTTCTATTTTCTTTTATTTTTTTATGATAAAAATACCTCATAAACTTATATAATCTTTATCAAAATCATCTTTAAAAAAAAAATCTTTGTCAAAAATCATAATCATATATAATTATTTAAAAAAAACATATATAATTATCAAGCTCAAACATTTCATTTAAAACTCATAACAATTAGTCTATAAAATTATGTTTGTTGGATATTTATTTTTATTCTATTCTATATGTGTCATTATTTTAGTTTTTGGAGTTACTGAGTCAGCGGTTCAATCCGATTTAATCTGATTAAATACCTATACATATTTAATCTAAACACCGAGTTATCTAATCGAGTCATTCGGTTTGATCCGATTCAGTCATACAGTTCAACCAGTGACCCAATGGTTCGTCCATCGACTCAGTGACTCAATGCCTCTGTCAAGTCGACGACCAAGCCGAATTTTAAAACTATGTCCGTCATAGATGGATGCTCACTTTGAAAAAGTTAATTTTTAGTTTACTAGGCTTCTTGAAAGAAAAAAAATTAAGTCATAAAAATATTTTGCCCCCATAATTCAGTCCAAAGTCCAAAAATTTGGCTTCCGATTATTTAGTCCAAAAATAAATTTTGCCTTCTGATTGGCTTCCGATTATTTAGTCCAAAAATTTGATTATAAATATACCAACAAAAATTTGGATTTTGATTATTTAGTCCAAAAATAAATTTTTCCTTCTGATTTTTTTTATTATATAGGTTTTTAAATTAAGACATAAAAATATTTTACCCTCATGATTCAGTCCAAAAATTTGGCTTTTGATTATTTAGTCCAAAAATCAATTTTGGCTTCTGATTTATTTTATTTTTATTATAGGCTTTTGAACTAAGTCATAAAAATATTTTCCCCTCAAGATTCAGTCCAAAAGTTTGGCTTCTGATTATAAATATACCAGCAAAAATTTGGGCTTTGATTATTTAGTTCAAAAATAAATTTTGGCTTCTGATTTATTTTATTTTTATTATAGGCTTTCAAATTAAGTCATAAAAATATTTTCCCCTCAAGATTCAGTCCAAAAATTTGGGCTTTGATTATTTAGTTCAAAAATAAATTTTGGCTTCTGATTTATTTTATTTTTATTATAGGCTTTTAAATTAAGTCATAAAAATAGTTTGCCCTCATGAGTCATGATCAGTCCATAACTTCGACTTCTGATTATAAATATAATATATCTACCTCTAACAACATACTTCTTCGTTGGTTTACAGTTTTAACCTCAGCTCCCCTTGTTTTTTTTTTACTGGCTGATTTTTAATGTCTAACTTGTTGTCAATGAAGGTAAATTGGGGAAATTTAGAAGCTCTTCCTCTTAGTTTGATTTTTGACAAGTTAGTACAGCGTATCGATCACTTCTATTTCAGCGTGGTGTGCAAGAATTGGTATTCCATCGCAAAGTTTAATTACCAAAATCGCCAAGTCAAAAACAATGTATTGCCCATGCTCATGATATATGGGCAATACATTCCCACTAAGAGAAAGGATTTCATTCGACAAAATTTACAACTTCCAATTATCAGTCCCTCATAACAAGAGGCTTTGTGGTTCGAGTCATGGTTGGCTAGCAAAGTTGGATGTTACTATTTAGTTCAAAACTTGCAATTATAACCCTACTTAATCCCTTCAACAATCTAGCTTCCATCATTCTACCATCCATCCGCATGACTAGTATTGAAAATTCAGCCATCTTTAGGAACATATTATTATACTTTCACGATTTAATACACTTGCTAAAATCGATTTTAACAAGATTATCACATATAAAAAGATGAACTGAATAAGTTATTATTTGAACAGAAAAGACCACATGCATTCACATGTTGAAAGTCTCATTAATTATACGTGGACAATATTCATCATTATAATGTGCAAGATCCTATTGAAAAGAAAAGTCTTTGAATTTTTACTTCGAGATGAAACAAAGATTCTTGGTCATGGAGATAACCAATAGCAATAACTTAAAATTGATGGTTTGGTCGTTATTATGGTGACACAAGTTTGAGTGTGTTACCTCTCAATAGCACAGCACTGCTATAAAGAGCACTATGTGGATCCAAAGAAGAGTTGACTTTTTTTTTTTGTAGACTCTCATCATAGCATGAGTATTGTAAGTTTAATTGACAATTTTGTGTTAATAATAGTTGGAAATTAAATCAAGTAAAAACTAGAATATTATGGAAGCGTGAATCATTGGACCATAGCCAGGTACCAAACTCTAGATTACCGGAATCCCTTTCCCTTGAAACTAGAGGGCTAAGATAACAAAACACAGTAAATATTACAAGGTAAATGATGTAAAGGTTACTTCTAAAAGTGCTAGGAAACAGCAGTTATCAATTAACACATGATTAGACTAGTGGTTTTATGCAAGAACAAGGTTGCAGATTTATTGAATCACCAATGCCTGACAAAAGAAATTCATGTCGTGACTTTTATTTTTGCCACTGATACACATGAAAATAATTGTATCTGTATCCTTAAGATGATCTCAGGCTTATATCAGAAGAAAGAATTGTAGATCAACAATGTACAAATAAACAATTTTGTATAGTGCAACAATGCAATGTTCTTCACTTTGTGAAGTTTATGAAAAATGAAACCAATGAAATTCAAAGGACGATTAAGCAGTCTACAACAGACTCAAAAAAACAATTTACAACCGAAGAAAAGCTTTACTCACAGGATCAAAACAAGCAATGAATTGATCAGTGTTATAGGATCAATCCATCCTTCACAATTTGCTCCAACCAAGATGCTATATCCGACATAGATGGACGCTCACTTGGATTCTCTCTCACGGCAAGCTCTGCTATATCGCCAAGCTTAAGCAAAGGCTCGACATTTCTTGGAAGAGCGACATTGCGATCAATTACGGCTGCTGCCTTACCTTGTTTGATCAAAGGCACTGCCCACTCAACAACATTAGGTGGATCAAAATCTCTATCATAAGCCTTCCTTCCACTTAGAATCTCCAACAATACAATCCCGAAGCTGTAAACATCACTTTCCAAGTCGCTGATAAGATCTTTATCACTCGAAGTAAGAAGTCCAAAGTCGGAAACTCTAGCCCCCCACTCTGAATCCAAAAGAATGTTGGAACTCTTGAGATCCTTATGAACAATTGGAGGCAACAGTTCTTTGTGAAGGTACTCAATACCCTTTGCAGTTTGCATAGCTATCTTAAGCCTTAAGCTCCAATTGAGAGGAGAAAGACCACCGTGAATGTGATCAGAAAGTGTTCCATGAGACATATACTCATAAACAAGCAATCTCTCACCCATCTCAGCACAATAACCCAACAAGTTAACGATATTAACATGACGAATTTTGCACAAAATTTCCAACTCCATTTCAAAGTCGCGATTGTTGGTGTGAATTATCGTTGCAGCGTTCGCTCTCTTAACAGCAACAATCCTCCCATCAGCCAAAGCAGCTTTGTAAACAAACCCATAACTTCCTCTCCCAAGCTCATTAAACTCCTTGAAACCATTAGTAGCGTCTTTCAACTCCGAAAGCCTGAAAACCTGAGGCAAACCAGGACAAGACGCAGCCGAAGAAGCCGAGTGAAGAAGGCCATTGCCATTACCATTTACCTCATCATCATTTTCTTGTTCATGTTTACCAATACAAGACTTGGATTGTTTCTTTGTGCCATGTTTTCTCCTCGAACCCATCGAACATCGAAGAATACACCCACAAGTCAAAATCAACAACAAACACAAAACAGAAGATCCAACTATGAGAACCCATCTACGAATATGATGCCAATGCCAAAACCCATTTGAAGAATGAAGTTTACAAACACTCAAACAAGAACTGTTCTGACAAAGAGAACAAGCTGTGCAAACTCTATCAGAATTTTGAGTACAAGGACTAGACAAAAAGAAACCTTGTGAACAATTATACCCACAAGGTGAACAAATCCTCAAATCTTGTCTAACACATAAACTTGTCAAATCTGGTTGATTAAGAACACTAACATTGAAATCAAACTCATTAGCTTCACAAGAACTTGACCTACAAAGACCAGGACTTGAAAGCTCTAAAGGAGGGTCAAAATCAGGCTTTGAAGCGTTGACCAACCAACAATCTAAAAGAAGATCATCTTCCCTTATACCACAAGTAGTATAATCAGAAGAAGCAATTGCCATAAAGCCATTACCTTTAGGAACCAAAGATGAATTCAAATTACCCCAACATTCAACCACATGATTATCCTCTCTAACACCGCAGAAATGTCGCGCCCCACCTGAAAGTGAAACAAAACGAACTTCCGTTTTCAACGGAGGTTCTATATCACCCCAACATCTCAAATCACCAGAAACATTCAAAACACCGCATACCGCGGTCCTCCCTGCTGCCAAAACAGCAAAACTATCAGAAACATTAGAAACTTTCAAATTCTCCGAATTAGGCCCCCAACAAACCAACCCTCCATCTCTAACCTCACCACAAGTAAACCCTTCACCGGAAACAACCCGCTTCATTTCAAGATTAGTAACAGATTGATCATCAAAAGACTCATTGATCACCGCCATTAACGTACCATTCTTACTTCTTTTCGCGATTTCCCAGCAATCCACCGTTCCTGAATCGCGATCCGAATAATAAGATCCTCTAACAGCACAGACATGATTCTGCCCAGCTGCAACGTGAGAGTAAGCAGTGGTCCGGTAAGCCGGTGGAACCAAAACGGGATCTGCGTTTTGCTTAGAAGTTGCAGCCCAACAAAAAACTTGTGAAGTGTTAGCTAAAATGCCGCATAGAAAACCTTCACCACCAGAAAGTGCTGACATGGCAGGTATGTTATTAACATACGAGGAAGAAGAAGGAGTTTGTGGTGAAGTAGTGTTTTTTCCCCAACAAATAACGTCTTGTTTTCCACTTGCATCGATGGAACAGAATAACTCGTATTCTCCGAATGAAGCAGAGATTGGTCCCATGGTTCCAAAAGAATTAGTACCATGAAAGAAAAAGAAGAAAAGAATGAATAAGAGTGGTTTAAATGGAATTTGCATGTTTGGTTTTGGGTTTTTGAGGAGAGAGATGTGGTGGTAGTGTCATGGATGTTTAAGGAAGAGAAGAGGGTGTGTTTGTGGGTTTTGTGATGAAGAAGAAGAAGTGAGAATAGTGTGTTTGTGTTTGATGATGACGATGAAACAACGTGGGTTTCGTTTTGCCACCTTTTTTACCTTAAATTTCCCAATTTGACCGTTAAATTTAACTACCTTAAATGTACCGAACAAAGTTTAATTACTTCGTACTAACGAGTAACGAATATAACTGATTTACTGTTATCGATCTTCAATTTTATTTTTTGAGTTAAATCATAATTTTCTTATTGTTCAACTTAGTCTTTTGAAATGAAAAAATTACTTAAATTAGTTTTGACTTTTCTAAATCATAATAAATTAGCCTTTGACTCATTGTAATAGAATTAATTTGTTCCTAAAAATTGAAAATTGGAAATAAAAGTTGGGACTAACAACAAAGGAAATATTAGTTTTGACTTTTCATAAATATTCAATCTGAAATCACAAGTGTTGACTAACAAAAAAAACTGTTTAGAAATTTTTTATTTATAATTGACTATTTATTAAATAGATCAAAAATGTATTTTCAATGTAAAAAAATAAGTTATTTGCATGAAACTCATTGTCCATTCAATTCGTTTATGACTTCTTTTGAAAGGAATTTGTTTATAACTATTTCTTGATAATTTTTGTTGCTTTTTTCTTCTCTATAGTTGTTATTGAAACCAGAAATATCAAGTCATTACAAATAAATCTATCAATCGTGTATTAATTTTTTTACTTTCTTTTTTTTTGAAAAAAAAATAATAAATTGATTCTTATATTATTTCATTAATAATAATTTGTTCAATAGAACGAGATAGTATGACTAGTTGATAATTTGGTAACCTAAGAGAGGATGAGATGCCTCATTTATGTTTGTTTCTATGTGTATTATCAGGGTCATGCTAACTTGTGCACTAAAGACACAAGTTAAGGAACTAAAAAAGAAAATAATAAATAAATTTTGTATTCAAAATATAAATTCTTAAACTTTTACATCACCGACTACACAAGTTTCAAAAAAACTTCTATCTTTAGCTTATTAACTTGTGCCTTAAGACACAAGTTAGCATTTCCCATATTATTGACATCCTAGTAGAAGCTTCCTTAACATATGTTTAATGTCCAATATGTTTCAAATAGAAACAGCTTCGTTTAAGAGAATCTACAGAATATTAAAAATAAAATAAAAAATCACCATTTGTGTTACGAAAATTTAACAATACGAGGATTTAAGGTGTGTTTGTTTCAAGTTTAATAAATATATTCTTAGAAATAACATTTCTTGGAATATAAAGATGATAATTTTATTTCAAGGTATTTTGAAAAAATATGGTTGGTTAACTTTATAATATTCCTAGGAACTATAAAAATAGGGATTATAATAAATAATTACGTATAAATTTACTCACATCTCCTTGGCAACTTTATTCCCACCTTTTTCTTTAGGAAAATTTTTCTATTCTCAGGAACATTTTATATCTAGAATAAAATTTACTAAACTTGTAACAACTTACACATATATATTTTTATCATTTTATTTTCAAAAATCAACAAATATAACTTCAAACAAACACACCCTTGTAAATGTGTAGAGCTAGTATGATCCACGTATTGTGTTTTCTTTTCTCACATCCCTATGTAGAATGACAGTGATATTTTCGAAGAAACAAATTATAGATGCGAGATGTCGTGTGATGCTGCCGTATTTTGGTAGCTTTTCAAACAGACACTTACTTACTGCATGCCTTTGGTAGATTTGGTTGTATCCATGTCCTAGGCATTACATGTGCCTACCAACGTTCTTTAATTTGATAATTTTGACTTAAAAGATTTGAAGTTTCTCAAACACTCGCGTTCGCTCTTTTATTAGATTTTTTTTTTTGTTACAAGGGGGAAAAAACAGAAAGAAAAAAAAAAACAAGAAAAGGGCGAAGCTAGCTAGCCTCTGGGGAAGTAGGTTCCTCAAGCATCATCCCCAATAAGCGATAACAATTCTTAGGAGGAGAGGCATGATTAGTCATCACAGAGTCTGAAGCAGTTCTCTTCTTTGCTAAAAAATCAGCGCAATTATTTCCGTCACGAAGGGTGTGCAAGATAGAAGTATTGCTCTGAATGATCAAATCTTTTATATCTTGAATGAGAGTGGCGTAGACATGAAACTTCATGGAAGGTCCGTTGATGAGGCTAACAGAATGGAGAGAGTCGGAGTAGCACATAAAATCAGTGACTTCCAAAGTTCTAACCATACACAAATATAAATTTTCACCTTTTAAATATAAGTCTTATTTAAAATGATAGAATCAGTGTTGATTTTATCTAGTAAAAAAATGAATTTGAAAATGGGCCTTATTTAAAATGATAAAATTTACGTTTGATTTTATCTAATAAAAAAATAAATGTTAGATAGTGTATTGAAAAGAGTATTTATTTGGTTGTTTGTTTATCACACTTGCACATATTTTATCTAACTTCTTCGATAACAAATGTCAAGTTGTTTGGTTGTTTATCATACTTAGCGCAATTTTATCATGACATTTATCACTTCTTCGATAATTGGTTGTTTATCACACTTAGCACATATTTTAACAAATTTACTTAGATCTTTTATTTGTCTTTTACGATCTAAATTAGTCATCAAAATTTATTGAATTGATTGATAGTCTTCAATTTTTAGACTAATTTATGATCTCATAGTTTTACTTAACAGATTTGATAGTTACATTCTTATGGTTTCTACCAAAGTCCAAAATTATGGTTAAAACAATAATAAATGTATTCCATATGGAAATAATGATGTATTCCATATTTGTTCTAAAATAATGATAATTTTTTGAGGGATAAAATAATGAAATATAAATACATCTCTAATTTTCCATATATACATTCTAACATCTCATTTTAATTTTTAGTTTTCTCTTCCTATCACACCGCATCACTCGTTCAATCTTTTTCCTTTGTTTTATTATTAGGTAATTTAGGCTTGAAAAAAAAATTGCAACTAATATTATACACCAATTGTAATAAGAAAAGCTTGTACATATATGGGTCAACTTACTTATTAAATTTGACTTTTAAATTTCAAGGAACAAGGTTCGAATTCTTTTGAGACGGTTGTAAATGATTGCTATCGTTATTAATTTTTTTAAAAAGATATAGATAAATTTACGTGATATGTTATTAAGGTGATAGAATATATAAAATTTAGAGGTGTTTTAATATACGAGTTGTTAATAATTTTCTTTTTTCAACTTAAAAAGAATGAAAGAAAAGATGGTAACAACTAATAAGAAAATTTTTTGTTGTTAATAAAGTAATAAGTAAAATTGAATATTTAAATATTGTTTTTATCTGAATAATATATGAAAAGGTTCAATCACATGTAAGTCAAGCAAGAATCTAAGAGATTTTATATGTAGGAAAAATATGGGGTGTGGGTGAGTGTGACTGTCCATTAGGGAATGAACAAGACAGCCAATTTCATAATCTATTGCACTTGTGGGCACTTTATAAAAGGACAAAGGGATCTCATCTCATCTATGTGACTTCTTTGGTGTGTTACTATGCTTACTTTCTACGTAATTATGCACTTGTACTTGAATGCGTTTAGTGCAATCAACGTAACAGAATTTATATCAAGTTGAATTAATATATAGTCAATTATGTCAATGACTTTTCTTAGGTGTTTACTTTTTTTTCTGTCTTTCTATATTAGGTTTAGTGTACTTTGTCCTTCAAACATCGTGATAATACGATTTTCGATTTTATTTTATATAGTGATTTAGGTTTTTTATGTTCTTTTCCGTTATAATATGATAAGCATCTTCTTAATTTCCTCCAAAGTTTACGTTTATGGTTCTTTTATCTAACTCTTATAATCATCAATATGACTTTTTTTTAAAATTAAAAAACCAAGTAATCAACTACACACAAGAGTAGATAAAATTTCGCAATTGAGATTTCAAACGTTTTTACTCTTATTAATGTTCTAATTTTTTTTTTAAAATTCACACTAGCTATATAAGAGTTGAGTGTCGCACCAATAAGTGACGTTAACTTTGGAGAAAATAGAGATAAGATACCAATTCATAAAACATAAAGGACCAAAATTACAATAAAAAGTTGTAGCTTCTTACCAAACGTGATAGTTCATCGTGATATTGTTAGTTTCCAAACATACACTTAGTCAAGTGCAAAACTAAAAAATTTTAGGTCTTACACTGAGACACTTGTTGGAACAAAGGGTGTTTCACAAATCACCTATTGAGTTTTGACAATAACAAGGTATTAAAAATAATCAATTGGATATGCTAAACAATTTGTTCAAGTGTACAGGATCCATAATTAAAAGTACTATTCTTAAAGATTCTGATTGAACAAGTTCAAGAGCAAAGGAATTTATTTGAAGCTTAAAGCATCTGAATGAATGAGTCTGAAGAACTGCTTCTGAAGAATGCGTCTGAAGAAACGAGTCTGAAGAAGAGCTCCTGAAGACACGTCATCAGAAGCAAGAACATCAGAAGCACTGGTCATCAGAAGCATATCTCACCA
>Ga0228710_1010687_pt1 | contig 12161 bp, 7 predicted proteins | sample MedpolnodulmetaG_FD_177995 | JGI IMG/M metagenome (GOLD analysis project Ga0228710, IMG submission 177995) | Root nodule microbial communities from Medicago polymorpha collected in Santa Monica, California, United States - pink nodules | ecosystem: Host-associated > Plants > Roots > Nodule...
CCATCCAATTTACTTTAAAAATCTAATCAATCTCTTCAAATGTTAATACAATTCTATATTGGATAAAATTTGACATAAAAAAGTCTATTAAATAAAAAATATATAATTTATTTAAATTGATTTTATTAAGGAAAAAAACAGAAAAAAAATGAAAACGAAAAAATTCTTTTTTATTTAAAGTTTAATATTTTATGAAGATATTAAAAACTGGAAAAAAGAAAAAGAAAAAAGAAATAGGCCACAATGGCTGTCGGAGCACTGTCACCGGTAATTGTCGCGGGTCTCCAGAGCTTCACCGATTGTCATTGTAAAATCACCAGAAAGCTAGTGTTTGTCGCCAGAACTATGTTGTACACCACTGTTGGCCGCCACCATCTGCCACTAGAAAAATAAAAATAAAAACTGGAAAAAAGAGAGGCCACAATGGCTGTCAGTGCACTGTCAATTATAGCGGGTCTTTAAAGCTTCACCGATTGTCATTGTAAATTCCATGAAAAGCTAGCGTCTGCCGCCATAACTTCGTTGTACACCACCATTAGCAGCCACCATCTGCCACTAGCATATTTAAGGTATTAAATTATTTATTAAAATTATATAAAATGAAAGGACGGAAAATTATATTGTTTGTAATTAGGTCATTCTATTACATGATTATTAGTTCTGAGACTAATGAAAGAACTTAATTACAAAATATATATTAGTTCGGAGACTTGGAACAAGACAGTCTTTTGTAATGTCCATGCTAAGGTCAAAGAAGCTGAACAAAGATTAATTGGCATTCAAAATGATATTGATACCCTTGGTTACAATGACTTTTTATTTGATCAACAGAAAGCTGCACAAATTGAATTGGAGTTTGCCTTAAATATGGAGGAAGATTTCTGGAGAGAAAAATCTACAGTTACATGGCACTCTGATGGGGACAGAAACACTAGATACTTCCATAGGTTATCCAAAATCAAAAACACCTTTAAGCTGATTAACTCCATCAAGGATGGGGAGGACATGATTACTGACCCAAAGATAATATCAAGTCACTTTACAAACCACTTTAAAAATATTTTTTCTACTAACATTATTGTGCATGATTTGCAGGTTCAAGATTTACTAGAAGGAACAATTCAAACTATGATCAATGATGAGATGAATCAGTTGCTCACCAAACTCCCTAATCAACTTGAGATTCACAAGGTTATGCTTGATATGAACAAGGATGGGGCCCCAGGTCCTGATGGTTTTGGCGTTATTTTCTACCAAACCTTTTGGGACATTATCAAAATAGATGTGACCAATACAGTCTTAGAATTTTTCAAAAGAGATTGGATCCTCCCAAATTTTAATGCTAACACTATTGTTCTTATTCCTAAGGTACCTGATGCTTTAAATGTAGGGCAGTATAGACCAATAGCTTTAGCTAATTTTAAATTTAAGATTATCTCTAAGCTTTTAGCTGACAGACTGGCTCCTTTAATGAAGAGCATCATTTCTCCAGAACAAAGAGGCTTTATACAAGGAAGGAATATTAGAGACTGTATTTGTGTTACTTCTGAAGCTATCAATCACCTTCATCATAAAGCTTTTGCAGGTAATTTGACTTTCAAGGTGGACATATCTAAGGCCTTTGACACCCTATAGTGGAGGTTTTTAGTTAGTGTCCTGAATAAATTTGGTTTCAATCACCAATTTTGTTCTTGGATTCAGACTATTCTTAACTTAACTACTCTATCAATTTCTGTAAATGGTAAGCAAAATGAGTATTTTCATTGTAAAAGGGGAGTTAGACAAGGCGATCCTCTTTCACCCCTTTTCTTTTGTATTGCTGAGGATGCCCTTAGTAGAAATATCTCAAAACTTGTTGAGCAAGGCAAACTGGACCTTATTAAAGGCTCTAGATCTATTAATGTTCCTTCACACTCTCTATATGCAGATGACATCATGATTTTTTGCAAAGGCAAAGTCTCTTCAATACAAGCTCTAATGGATCTTTTTAATTCATATGCTCTTGCATCTGGCCAGATCATAAATCCTGCAAAATCTACTGTCTTTTATGGTTCCACCTCCACTGCTAGAATTGATCATATCTCTCAGCTTATTGGTTTCAACAAAGGTTCCTTACCTTTTGTCTATTTAGGAGTTCCCATTTTCAGAGGAAAGCCCAAGAAATCTTATCTGCAACCCATTGCTGACAAAATTAAGAGTAAACTCTCAGCTTGGAAAACTTCACTTCTTTGTATTGTTGGCAGAGTCGCTCTTGTGAAGAGTGTTATCCAAGGTATGTTGATCTATTCCATCTCTATTTATTCTTTGCCAAAACAATTGTTAAAAGAAATGGAAACCTGAATAAGAAATTTCATTTGGAGTGGGGATATAGCTAAGAGGAAGTTGGTAACGGTTTCTTGGACTAATGCTTGTAAACCAATCTTAGAAGGAGGGTTAGGCATATGTTCTTTATGCACTCTAAATGATTCTGCTAATTTAAAGTTGTGTTGGGAGTTTTTTAATTCATCTGAAGACTGGGCTAGGGTTTTGAGAAGCAAAGTTCTGAGAGGTAGGAGAGTAATTTCTCATCATATATTTTCTTCATTGTGGAGTAGTTTCAGATCAGAAGTGGGCACCATTCAGGATAACAGTTCTTGGATCATTGGTTCAGGAGAAAACATTAATTTTTGGTTGGATAATTGGTGTGGGGATTCTATTGCTAATCATCTTAATCTTCCTCAACATCTTCAGTCAAACCTCACTGCTATGGTTAGTGATTTTATTGATAAAATTTTCAGTGGAGGTTTCCTCAGGGGGTTTCTCTTATTTTTCCAGCCATTACACAACTTGTATCTCAAGTAACTCTACCTTTGGAAGATAGGCAGGATAACCTGGCCTGGAACCACAGTAACACAAGTGAACTTTCTTTCAAAGACTCTTTCTTATTCAAATATGGTGTTGGGCAGAATGTTCCTTGGGCTAAATATGTCTGGAGTCCTGATATTCCTCCATCTAAGTCTTTCTTTGTGCGCCCACTGATGAGAATCTCATGCTCAGAGGCTCTTCCTTACCCTCTATGTGCTCTTCTTGCAATTCTCAAGCTGAATCTTCCTATCATATGTTTTTTGAATGCCCTTTTTCTATTCAACTGTGGAACTGGCTGGCTACTATTCTTAACTTTGCCATTCCTATTACTTCATGGTCTGACATCTTGAAAATCCTTGATAGAAGATGGTCTCCTCAATGTAAAGTGGTGATTCAATCTTGCTTGATCAATCTCATTAATATGATCTGGTTTAACAGAAATCAAGCTAGGTTCTAGGACAAGAAGATGCATTGGAAATCTGCCATTAATATAATTATTGCAAATGTATCTTTATCTGGTAACAAGACTAATAAATTAGCTGTCGGTGATATGCTTGAGTTTACAATTTTGAAAGCTTGCAAAGTCATGGTAAAGCCACCTCAGGCTCCAAGCATCAAGGAAGTTTTATGGTCTCGTCCAATTAATACATGGATCAAAGTTAACACTGATGGAGCCTCTACAAAGAATCCAGTCAAAGCCTCTGCTGGGGGAATTTTTAGAAACTCTGAGGGAATTTGCATTGGTTGTTTCACTCAGTTTCTCGGTAATGTTAATGCTCTTCATGCTGAATTAGTTGCTGCCATGACTGCAGTTGAGATTACTTCCTCAAGAGGTTTCACGAACCTTTGGTTGGAATCCGATTCTCAATTGGTGATTTTAAGTTTTAAATCCAATTCCGTGGTGCCTAAGTAATAGATGGAAAAACTGTCTTCCTAGAATTAGATCTATGAGATTTTTTGTTTCTCACGTTTATAGGGAAGGTAACACTTGTGTAGATAGACTTGGTAACCTTGGTCTTTCTTTAGATTCTAATGTTTTGTTTTGGTCTGATGACATCCCTGAATTCATTAGGGGGAGTACATTATGAATAGGTTGGGAATGCCCAATTTTAGATTCTTTACCTTTTGAAAAGGTTTTGGTATAGTCCCCTTTTTCTTTTTGTACTTCTTTTTTGGTTAATAAGTAAACCATTTTAAAATTACACGAACTATAATTTTTCTTAATAATGTTCTAAATAAAAAGTGGGTATCTTAAATATTCTATATCATCAAATTTATTATATTAAAAACATTACTCTCTCTTTCACTTTTTAAATGTCATTTTTTAGAAAATTTGTTCATTTTTATTTTTCATTTTCAATTTTTAAAGTAATAATAATATTTTTTCAACACTAATTATTTATTGCAAAAAGAGAAATAAGTGAAACAATATAATAAATAATTAAGGATACTTTAGAAAAAAGATGTAAAATATCACAATAATAATCAAATTTAAAGATTATTTTTTGTGTGTAAATACTAAATAACATTCAAATGATAACTTGACCCTTCCTTCAAAAAAAAAACTTGACCCAAAAAAAAAATTCAAATGATTATAAAAAATGTTACAAAAAAAGTGATAATTTAAAAGAGTGGAGATAGAAAAGTTATTTGTAATCCCCGTGAGCTTAGCTCAGTTGGTAGGGATATTGCATATTATATGCAGGAGCTAGGGTTCGAACCCTGGACACTCCACTTCTTCACAATTTAATTGTGTGAGCTCTAGCCACTAGGCTACTTGACCAAAAAGAAAGAAAAGTTATTTGTAAAAGTATTCGTTCAAACTTTTCTTAATAATCAATTAATGTCAATATAGATTAGTCAAATAAACAAACAATTTTAATATCTGCATTATGAAATGATAAGAAATGCCAATTCTCCTCTACTGAATTTCAATGTCGGTAACAAAAAAAAAAGACATTTCAACGTTCAACAATATACATTCTACGTGACGAAAGGAGTAGGATAGTTAAAAATTTCTAGTGTGGTGGTATGGTCGCTTTGGATGTTGAGAAATAGTGTAATTTTCACGAGTTTGAATTTGTTTTATTTATCTCCTCTATATTTACCGTCCATTTATGATAAATGTAGACCTAAGTGAAAAATTAGTGAACCTCAAAGTTTATTTATTAAAATAGGCCTCTCAAACCTATCACTTTGTTTATCTCTTTCATAAATGAAGAAAATCCGGGTTCAATTTTCACACGGGAGAGATGGTGAATTGTCGATTCTTGCTATGTTTCATGAGAATGATTCATGACTTTGTATATACGAAGGCTTTTTTTTTTTGGTCGAATATATACGAGGGCTAAAAGTACTAACTTTTAATATATCCATAATGATGTTTATATCTCGGATTGTTTATAAACAACTAAAATTGTAATATATTGAAATATTTATGTACTCTTATCAATATATATTTTGTATTTGCTATGTCGTTGGGAGGAATTGATGGGTTAAGAAATAAAGTGATAATATTGGTCTCAAAAAAAAAAAAAGTTCGATTTCCACCTCCAATGAAATTCTAATAAATTAATAATGTTATTTTTGAGACATTAATAAATTAACATACTTTGTTTAAAGAAAATGTTTATTGAAATAATGATACTGCATAAAATTTAAACCAAGTTTCAAAAGGAAACACTACTTCTCATCCCCTAAACTTTTGTACATAGAGGGAAAAAGGTGGTGATCAATTTCATATAAGAAAATATTACATAATGAAACTATATAGGCATCTGGCAGGCTTACAAAATTATACTATATTTAATATGTTAAAAAGGTTAGTGAGGTACAAGAGATTTTCGTTAAAACAGGGAAGAACAAAGATATTTTTGGGAAAAAAATAAATAAATCTAGAAGAGAGAATATTGTGGCCACGTGAGTCTTTTTTTGAGTGTTTTAATTTCAACCATATGTTTTAATATGATATTGAAACTAACTCTTCTCATTCTCATATTAGAGATTCATTTTTCCAAGAGATATGTAATGTGTTGTTGACACACATATATAATAATATTCTAGTTATATTTAATTTTCTTAATAAATTCAAAGTTACATAATTAAAATTACATGAATTTCAAACCTACAACGTACGTAATGAAGCACGTCCTTACCTTTTTTTCGTACATTTGTTTGGTCAAAGCAACCCGTCCAATATGCATATATATTTAAGAAATTGACATCATACATAGCTCTCTCCTAGTTTTTTCCTCCCCCTCGTAGACCCTCACCTTTTTTGTCCTTAAATGTATGTTGAGCACCTAGAATTACTATATAATAACTACATAGTTCCCCAAATTATTTATCTATCTTTTTATAGTTTTTATCTGCTTAAAATATTCTATAAAAGGGATATATTTTATTATTATATTAGTTAGCATGAGCGAAGTCCTGAGGGAAGAGCAGATTGATGAGTTTCTGGAAGCCTTCTCTCTTCTTGACAAAGATAGAGATGGTAATTAATTCCTACATTATATTATAACCCTTCTTTCTTAGTGTAATTTGCCAGCTTAACTTTTTTTCTTAATTAATTTGATTATATTATATTATATTTTAAAGGTTGCATAACCATTGAAGAATTAGGCACTGCAATCAGATCATTAGGTGAAAATCCTACGTTGGAGGTGTTGCAAATTATGATGAACGAAGTGGATACGGACAGAAACGGAACCATAGAATTCCGAGAATTCTTGAACCACATGGCAAGAAAACTGAAGGTGAGTGAAAATTCAATTTGACTATCTCATGTCAATTTAAATCCTCCACTGCATTTATTTTAAAAGGTTGAGATTTAATTGGACGGTCACAAGAGAAGTTTTAATCATGGGGTGGATCCGGTGCTTCACAAAGGGTGCACCTGCGCATCATGAACTTAGATATTGCACCGATATTCCTAAACTTATGTATTCTGACTACCTTGAATTATTTAGTTTGCACCTTAAACTTAAAAAAATTGCATTTGGACATCAAATATTTCTCACCTCATTTATGATGATCTAATAAACATTTATACTTTTCTAGTTTTCTTATTTTCCTTTTAAACAAAATTTTTCTTATTTGTCGTGAGAATCACGACCGTCCATTTTACTCTTATTCATTTGAACACCAAAATACATAAGTTGTGGATTGAACTCAAGACATATAAGTTGAATGTAGGGAGTTTACAATTAAACAAGAGTGAAACCCATGATTTTTTTTATGTTTTTTAATAATAGATGTTATTAAATAACATTTTTTCTCTTCTTTTATGTTTTTGTTTTATTCATTTCTTCTCCTTTTCTTTCATTTCATGGTACTATGAATATAATTATCTACTTCCTATATATTGATGATCTTAAATTCAAAGTGGTAAATATTAAGATTTACAATGTAAAAAAAAATTGTGGAAGATACAAGGAAAAAATATGCGCTTATTTTAAAAAATTTGTTATTTAATATATAAGGTAAAAAAGAAACCGTAATTTTTGTTTTTGAACAAGCAAAAATGGAATATATATTAACCTCAAAAGGCAACTCCTCTAGCACAAGATGTGCCAAAAGAATTACCAAAGTATCAGTTACACAACCATCAAACAAACCATTAAGTGATGCCCAAGCATTATTGAAACGGACTTGAACACCACCTAAATTTAATTATATATTACTTTAAAAAATGCACCTTTGATCTTGGGTCATCTTATACAAATTCACAAAGATTAATTTAATCTTTTGATCATCTTTTTATGCTAAAATGACATTTAATTTTGGATGAGGAGACTAGATGAAATTTGATGCATTTTATTAATTGTGAATTTGTATGTACCAAAAAGGAAAGTGAAGCAGAAGAGGAATTTAAGGAAGCTTTCAGGGTGTTCGACAAAGATAAAGATGGTTACATATCACCCAGTGAGGTATAATTAATTCAACATATATAATTTGTCTGTTGTAGCGTAATGAACTATATAAATAATTGATATGTGTATATGTACGTGTGAGCCCAGTTGAGGTCAGTATTGAGTACCATCGGAGAGAAGGTGACAGAGGAAGAACTGGAGCAGATGATCAAAACGGCTGATCTGGATGGTGACGGTCTCGTTGATTATCGAGAGTTCGTCAGGATGATGTTGGCTGTTTAATCACTAAAATGAAGCTCTCATTTTTATTTTTTCTGGGTGCATGAAGCTCTCAATTTTTTTTTCTCAACCCATATCTTTTATCGACTCTCACGATTTAGAAATAGATGTCAGTTAAATAATGGAATTCATATGAATTTCAGTTAAGAGAATGCATTTTAGTGCTAAAGAGAGTTAAAAAGAGTGTCTTGTACTTGGCACTCCTTTTGGATTTATTACCTATGAGTTTTATTACCAGAGTTTGCATAAATAATATGGTTAAATATTGAGAATGTTTTTAGTCTCTATAAAGAAATAAGTTGCATTTTTTAGTTTTTGTAAAATTTTCCGTCAATATATTTTATTTCCTGTAAAAAAATTCATCATTTTTTGTCCCTATAAAAATTTTCACCAGCTTTTTTGGTCCCTAAAAATGCTAAAGAAAAATGTTACAAAAACTTAAAAAATGCGATTATATTTTGTAGGGATTAAAAACAAAATTCTTGATATTTATAAAGACAAAAAATATATTTAACTTTAAATAATATTTAAGGTGGTAGATTAGTCCTTAAAAACACAGTAGATTAGTGGCAAGAGTTTCATCTTATAATCTTATGATACATTTTTGAAACAATCTTACAATTGTTATCAATGACACAAAAATTACCCAATTTCCCGCCCCATCAATCGGATTTTGCACGGAATTTAAACAAACAATTTGTGTTGTTAACATTGAGTTTATTTTGAGACAAATTTGGATGGATTCAATAAAAAAAAAACTCGTTCTAGAGAGTATAGAGGAGAAATTTAGCACACTAAATACCAAGAAGTTGAAAATTTCTAGTTTAAACCCACATTACACCGGATAAATCCAAGTATGCGACAAGGAATGTAATCAATTCAAAACTCGCATACTTTTTTTTAGGGGACAAAACTCTCATGTTTGTATGCATATCCGTCCTCTTTCATTTTTCATAAGAGTTTATATAAGGTGGTGGATCATCGGTTCAAATCATTTTTGTATAGAGAACTACTAAAATATAATCAAGTACTAGTATATGGATGCTGGTTAAATTATAATATAATAAAAAACTTTAGAGAACCAGCAAATTAAATGAAAAATGAACTCAAACCTTTTTGGTTTCATCCTTCGTCTTGATTGAATTTCGAACTTGAGATGCTTCCATTTAACAGGTGAAGCTCCAACATGATCTGTTCTTGCCACAAACTCATCCCAGACTTAAACATAAGCAAAAATATATATAAGTTTGAGACCAAACACATTTTTTTTGTTATATTTAAGTTAAGATGGAAAGTATATATACTACACCAGGAAGGAAAGAACAGATCATGCTGGCAGCTTCAACTGTCATTGGTGCACGATTCTATCCACATTGGTGGAACTTTTATCTTCTCTATCTCATTCCTTCCTCCTCTCTTCTAATTTTCAAACTTGAGGACAATGTTAAAGTAAGATGTAAATGGGAGGGTTACAAATGTTATATAGGGCATAGTATATACAAAGTTCATTGTCTTTGTTAAATATTATTGTTACTACTATAACTCTATAGCCAAGTTTGGACCATCAACGGGTATTGCCGTTTCTAGTGCCAACTCTTTTGTCTCATATAATAACGTATAGTTAGATCGCTGTCTCTCTCTTTAATTTGTTGTTTTTAATTTTGCCTAATTATTATATACATACATTTTTTACTGCCTAATTAAACCCTACATGTTTTTATTTTTGACACCAAACCCCACATGTTTTCAATTTAATGTTTAAACCCCAATGAAATATAAGTGAATAATCTATTTAAGAAACATCACTTAAGCACATTAATATTGTTTTTTCTTTTTCTTTTGCAGAATAGCCTGTTTTGTTTTTGTAATTTTTGTCCACATGTGATTGGAAATGTTTCAAACGGAATACCAAATTAACATGGTATATATTGAGATCTCTGTCCTCCAACAACCAACTCGACTCATTTGGAGTGTTTGTTAAAAAAACAAGAGATAGGATAGGACATGTATGTTTCGACAAGTGACCATTAATCACGGGTTTTGGTTATTCTCCGTTGGCTATTTGTAATTTCACAATCAATTGAGAATAAACCACTAGGAACTGAAAAGTAAAAGAAGAGAAAGATGCATGCATGTGTCGTTGTTTGTCCTATATATCTTTTATTTCACCTTTTCTTTCTGGTGAAGGTTAGGATACACAAAGCACTCTTTTTGTGTATCATACAAAAAGTTTGTTTAACCCTTGATATTAGGTGAACAGGTTTTACTTGTAATTCTTAAATGACCCCTTTTGTAGTTTAAATCATAAAACCTCCCCAAAACAACCTAATATACTACTTTGGTCTAATTAGTTTCTGCAATAATATTTATCAATGTTAAATGGTTGTCAACCAAAAATTATTTATGAAGGTAGTGTTTGAATCAGGGAGAACATGTCACCTGCACCAAATTAAGCTTCTTATTTCGTTGTTCTCACTCCCACACGTGTCCTTTTCCATCAACTTCAACATCTCTGTTGTTTGAATCTGTTGTCTTTCTTTGGTTTCCTCTGAATTTGCAATTTCCCTTCTGAGATCTGTGATTTCTTTTGTTCGTTTCTTCTAAGATGAAATATCCAATTTCAGAGCAGTTTATTGATTTCTTTTGTTCGTTAAAGAGCATATAATTGTCAATAATGTTCGTTAGAGAGATGTATGTTTATTTTGTTTTTCTTGAGCAAAATCGCATATTGGTATTCAACAAATCTACATTGAACAAAAAAGCTGATAAGATTTTAATATTAATTTTTTGTTTTTCTTGTGATACTTCTTGAGAGAAGATGCATGTTTCTTTCATTTTTTTTTAAAAAGGTATAAATGATTTGTCAAAAAATAAAATAAATAGAAGTAACAATAATTTTTTATTTAATGGTTAAGTAAACGTCATTGACTTAATTACGCAGTTTATAAGTTTTTTTTTAAAAGACAGCTTGCAAGCTAACACGATTCATTACCACTGAAAATTTTAAGCAATTCATCACAATTTTTATTTAATTTTAAAAAATTCATAATAAAATTACATATAATTTTGGGGTGACATTGTAAATACACATAATACACACAAACCTACTAAAAAGATGACCAATCTCTAATCATAACCATTGAATAAAACTAGATTTTTGACCCATGCTATCGTTTCAATTAAATTTTATGGTTAGGTTTACTATTTATTTATCAACTAAAATTGTATAAAAGTTGTAAAGAAATTATATTTGAGTGCACATGACAAAGATAATAGTATAGACAAAACCCTAGTCTCTTTTGTGAGTCGTCATCAAAACTCTAGTTTTTTTCCCTTCATCTATCAAATAGGGGTGATTTGGGGTCAATTTTTGACCCAAAATCACCCATCTAACTCGTTTTTCTCTTTCGCTTTTATTAAAATAAGTGATTTTCACATCTATTTCATTATTTTCTTTTGTGATTTCGTCGTCTTAGTGCGACGTTGTGTTGTTCGTCATCTTTGTGCGGCGTTGTTTGTCTTTCTTGCTTTGTTTAGGTATTTGCTCGGTTCAGATTGTCAGATCAGCTTAGATCCAGTGCAGATCCAATCAATGACTTTGGCGTCATCAACGTTGCAGATTCGGAGACATGGGTATTCCGGAGACTTGAATATAGTCATATGTGTAGGCATTTGTACACTGTTGTTTTATGCTGTTAACATGGATGTTGTGAGTTTGTTCGCAGATTCATCCTTTTTGTTTTTAGCGAATTTGCATTGTATCGATGTACTCTATCAATTTGAATGAATAAATATCATTTATTTTTGTCAAAAAAAAAGTATAGACAAAAAGATATGAATATTTTATATAAGGAAAATTCTATGGTGAAGTCATGAGAACGACTTTTCTGGTGAAGTTAATCCTCAAATTATATTATATCTCAATTTAATTAACAAAATGACCCTTTTCTTGAAAACTCTAATAAATTAAACCTTTTTATGCGGATTTTTCTCAAGGTTCCAATTCTACAATTTAAGGGGAAAGAAACAGAATCAATGAAATTTTTTTAAAAAAAAGTGATATTATACACCTAAAATTAATTTGTTATAAACCGATTTTCACAAGGTTCCAATCATTCAATTAACAAAATCCCCGTGTTCTTAGAAATCCTAAAAATTAAATCT
>Ga0228710_1010693_pt1 | contig 12157 bp, 6 predicted proteins | sample MedpolnodulmetaG_FD_177995 | JGI IMG/M metagenome (GOLD analysis project Ga0228710, IMG submission 177995) | Root nodule microbial communities from Medicago polymorpha collected in Santa Monica, California, United States - pink nodules | ecosystem: Host-associated > Plants > Roots > Nodule...
ATTTTATGCTTATTTTATTTGTCGCTTATTTCTAATTTAATTTATGCTTAGAATTTTTGCATGCATATTTAATTCTTGTCATTTATTTTATTATCATCATTTGTTTAGTGTGTATAATAGAGAATTTATGTAATACATGCATTTTATTTCTTGTCATTTATTTTTGCTTGAAGACCTTAGAATGTATCTAGGAGGCTATGTAATTATGTAAATAACACACACTGGCATATGCACTGACACCATCCCACTTTATTTATTGTTTTATGCTTGGATTATGAGTGAGTACCAAAATGGATTAGGGACCAACTAGGATTAAATAACTTGACTAATTTGCGAGCCTTAAAAATGAACAACTTGTAACTTTAGGATGTAATTCTACTTTGGATCCAACATCCTTGGTAATTCCTTTCACATTTTATTTTTTACGTTACATCGAAACTTGTAGTTTTTTTACCGTTAGCTTAGAAAAATCATTTTTCAAAAAAAATCAAATATGCAAAACTTCAAAAAAATATTTTCTTAAGAAACCTTGCATTTTAACCAAGTGATCTTTTTCCTTTTATTTCTTAATCAAAATTTTTAATCAATTTTAACCATATTAGACTTGTTTTCTTTTAACTAAAATTAATTAACCTCACCTCATTTTGTTTCTCTTATGTCTTGAGGCCTCTCCCCTCTTTCTTAAAACTATTTTCAAAAACTCTAAAAATAACACAACCCACAAAAATAATTTTGGAGAGTGAACTACATTGGTTTTGATCCCTTTTTAGGGTATGTAGGCAAAGAAGTTAATCCTTCCAAATCAAATAAAAATAACCAAAAACATACTTTTTCTCTCTCTATTCTTTCACTTAAACATTTAGGAAAGTATGTTCAAAATAAGTAATTGAATTAGCACAAGATAAATTAGGCAAAAGGTTCATACGGAGTACCGTAGTCGTGAAGGGTGCTTAACACCTTCCCTCCGCGAAATCAACCCCCGGATCCATAATCTCATAAGGGTTTTTACTTACTTTTTCCCTTCCCATGAATAAAAGTTAAGAGTTCAAAGATTGAAGATTCAAATCAATTAATGGTTTGATATCCGAAAATCGAGGAGCATAATCACATATCATTTTTATTTTTTTCAATACCAACACTATAACATTAATCATATAAATTATTATCTTTTTTAACACCACTAAAAATATAGCATTATTATAGACAAATTTGTGTAAGAGATAATTGAAATAACGATTAATGGGTACCCGGGTATATTCCATTTATACTAGTGTATTTACCCGGCGTTACCCGGGTTAGACATTCAATTTAGCAAGACCAAAATTTTGTATACATAGTATTCGTAAATAAAATTTATCACAGATCGGTACAAGATGAATATCTTAATAGGTACACGCGAATAGAATTAAAAAAAAATAATATTCCAAGTACCCGTGAATTAATAGATACACAAAAAGATGAAATTAATTGGATTTAGTAAAATTATTAACACATATAGAATAAATTAAATATTTTTTAAGTACCCTGACTCACATAAATCTGTATCCGTCATTAAATTATACAATTGTAGTATTACTTAAATACAAATCTTCTCATCATGAAATAAAATATAACGGGATTTCCTAATTAATGAATTTTTTTTGTTTAGTAATTTATTGTCAAAGTGAAAATGTGTGGTATAATATTGTTTTTTTATGGAACGTGTGGTATAAAATTGTTGTCTTATCATTTGAAACATAAAATGGATGCAACTATATAAAATGGATAAATATTAAGTACCAAAATCTTTCATATGAACTAACTTGAAATAACAATTTAATTTGTTTGGATGCAATTATATAAAATTATTTTTTGTTACAAAATTACTTTCATATTTTGATACTTATTTTCTCTCATCTCTAGAAATATATATTTTTTTTAAAAGCTACTCCTAATATATATCTTTTCATTTGAAAGGTAATATTTAATATTTTTTTGTGGATCCTATTTTTATTTTATTTTTTTTCAAAAAAAACTATATCAAATAGATACAATACTCTTTAAAGTAATTTTGTGTAAGTTATAACAAATAACTTCATTGAACTTGTTTGTTACGGATTAGAATCAAAATAATTTTTATATTTAATAGTTTAGTTTTTTTTTTAACATTTTATATAAAAAAATCATAACCTATATTGTTTGTTTATCCTAAAAAAATAATTAAAAAAAAGAGTTTGTTTAATATAGACTTAATTAATGATGTGGTCCCTTAAGTTATTTGTTTGTTACATTTTAGTCCATATATAAGTTATTAACGTTACAATTTGGTCCCTTTAAGTCATCTTTCGTCAACCAAATAAATCCACATCGTCAAAACCGTTAAGTTAATGTCTAAGGTGGATACACATTGCAAGTTGTCACGTCACCGTTCACATGTGCCTATTTAACGTTTTGGCAAAAGACTGACGGTGATGATTTATTTGACTAACAGATACTAACTTAAGGGACCAAATTGTAATGTTAATAACTTATGAGACCAAAATGTAACCAACAAATAACTTAAGAGACCAAATCATTAATTAAGCCTTTAATATAAAAAGGATTTTTTCGGTACAAAAGAGCAAACGTAAGCTGATGTATCAAATGATAAGGATATGATAAAATTGTTTTTTTTTTATACTCATTAACTTTCATAAATACAGAATAAGAATATATTATTGACTGATACTATTGATTATTAGAAAAAATTTAAAATATAAAGAGTAGTTTGTTTAGATATTTATGCTACATAAATATTAATTATAAATTAAAAATTTAAATAAAATATTTAGTTGATAAAAACAAAGTAATATATGAAGTTTGTTGAGATATTTATGCCAAATAAAATATTAGTTTTAGAAAATGAAACCTGTACTTTATATCGTCAGCTCAGTTCGCAAGGACAATGCATAATATATGCAAGGTTCGGCTTTGAACCCTGGACACCACGGAAAAAAACCTTACTTTATATCTATATATATCAATATCTATAACTATTGATTTAAATTTAGTTATTTATTTTTTTTTTTTATAAATAACGGTTGACATCCCCTGAAAAATAAAAAAAAGGTTGACATAAATCTTTTTCGTAAAACCTTAAGCCATAAATTATTTTGTCAAAGATTTAGTAACAAAATAGAAACCAGAGTTTTCGTTAATTTGTTTTTGGTTAAGATTTTGAACAAGATAATCTTCATAAACCCTATTCTATAAATACTGACTCAATAAAAAGTTAAAGAAGCCACACACTAAACTCAGCACAACAAGAAGTTGAGAAAGAAAAGAAAAAGAAGAAGAAAGCTATGGAAAATACTGAAGCCATGACGAAGGAACAGAAATTTGCTATGACTAAGGAGAAGATTAAAGAATACATGGAAATAGCGAAAACAGCGCCATTCAACCCTCACCATAATTTTGCTTGGCAATGCGTCATAGCTACACGTGCTCCACAATTTTATACTCAAGAAGAGTTAGCACAAATAAAGAAACTCGTTCGCCAAGAAACAATGGAACGAGATCATGTTTGCCAAGAAACAATGGAAAAAGATGTTGTCCAAGAAACAATGGAAGGAGATGTTCTCCCAAAGACAATGGAAGGAGATGTTCTCCAAGAAACAATGAAAGAAGATGTTTGCCAAGAAGCGATGGAAGGAGATGTTCTCCAAGAAACAATGGAAAAAGATGTTGTCCAAGAAACAATGGAAGGAGATGTTCTCCCAAAAACAATGGAAGGAGATGTTCTCCAAGAAACAATGAAAGAAGATGTTTGCCAAGAAGCGATGGAAGGAGATGTTCTCCAAGAAACAATGGAAGAAGATGTAGTGAATAAAAAGAAAAGGTGTCGCTCAAGTGATGAAGGTAGAAGCATGTCTTACGCGAAAAGAAGAGTGAAACCAAAGAGCACGAAGAAGATGAAACCAAAAAAACAAGATAAGGAAAATTTGTCATCACCTCCGCCAATATTGCCTATTCACGTTAAGAACAAGATCAAAGAGTTAAATGGCACTGATATCAAATATATCATGTGTAAAAAATTGTCTGCATCAGATCTCAACGATGACCAAAATCGTCTATTAATGTCGCTTAAAGAAGTCAAAGTTGATTTTCTCACTGACATAGAAAAGAACGTGTCTTTAGCTAGAAAGGACGAAAATAATAAACCGGTTGGTTTAGAAGTGATTGTGTTGGACACTTCTTTTAGAGAGTTCACAATGTCTTTGAGGAAGTGGAGCATGGGCATTAACAAGTATTACAGTCTTGTACATGGTTGGAAAACTGTTTTGAGCAAAAATAGTTTTAAAAAGGGTAAAAAACTCAACATCTGGACTTTTAGGGTCAATGACAAGTTGCACTTTGTACTTGACAATAATCAGGTGATGTTATAAACTCGTTTATTATTTTCTGCATTTAACTAGTACTTTGTTTATGCGTTTATCGATTTGGTTTTGCCTATTTTACCATGTTAATGTGCTGTGTTAGCTTGAGAAGGAATCTGTCAAGTTCTGTTCCTCATTAGTTTTTTTTTCTCTCTTTCAATTGAGTGTGCTATAGATTTTGTTTGCAGACTAAGAACTTGTGATCAGATCACAATTGAGTGTTCAATTGCGGTTATTTCATGCGCTATTGAGTTTATCATCCGTATGGGTGCTATCAGAATGGGTAGAAGGGAGAATCTGTTGCTATTTTAAAATAGATGTATTGTTATCAAATCTAGTTTCAGTTTTTCTTTGATACTGCATGTTCTATTTTGTTTGTGTAAATTATTCTTTTTACGCTAAGTAATTTTTTATTTTTTTTATGCAGGCATAACATCTCAAACGTGCCAACTTTCATGATGAAGATCTGAAATAGTTGCAAGAAAATCACCAGTTTCATATGCAGGAATGCCAGTAGCAGCAGCTTCAATTTGATTATGGACAACTTATTCTAAGTAGTTAGCATTGCAAAATGTTTTATATTATGTTGCTTTTAAAATTTTGACTATGACACCTTAAGTGACTAGATTATTCTTCTTGATCATGATGGTCCTTTTTAATCTTTAAGTTTTGTTTTTTAAATTGCTTGAAAATAAGCTTTGATTGCTTTATGGGGTTTGAATTCTACTGCTTATGATGATTTTGATGTTCAACTGTTAACTTTAATTTTTTGCTATCATTTGTTAATGTCGTCTCGTCTGTGACGATATCATTTAAGGATTGGTTCTCAAAACATTCGCAGTGGCTGCCTAGGAGTTTTAGCCTTTGCCAACCTTGAGAGCTAATGCTGCCTTGGATGTCTGAGAAATTCTAAATTATTATAGGTATTGTAGTTTTACAAAGTTATGTATCCAAGTACGCAACTACTCATGATTCCGTCAATGACATAAACTTAGATGCTATTTATCTACTCATCGCATTGATCTTCGCCATTCCTTCCATGCAAACCCTTTCACTTTCCAACAAATGGTACAATGACATGGTTGATTTTTTTTTTGGGGGTGTAGGTTTAGGAATAGATTCTGTTGATGGAACAACAGAAGAAGATGGTGAATTTAAAACATTACTATCATCAAAATAAAATAAGAGAAAGAGGACTTGCTGAAAAGCATGCGTCTTTTGGATATGGGATCGATATCTTATGGATCTTCTTCTTCATTGGAGCAAGTTGCACCGGTGTAAAGTGTTTCTTTCTCGTCTTTCTTTCACAGGAGGATGATGAAGTTTATGTGTGTTAAATGTTAATGGAAGTATTTTGACCCTTTACTTCAGCCATTAATTTTGAAAACATTGAGGTTGGTAGTTTCAAGATCCTTGTAGATAAATAAACCCTTATCTTCCAAACCTTCAAAGAGTTTTTCCCCATAATATCTTGAAAATAATACCCTTTAATTTGTGATGGAGACTTCAACACGACAGACATAGGATTTTATTTCCTCTTCTTAAGCCACTGCTAGAACCCATGATATCTTCACCAAGTCTACATAAGTTGGTTCGAGGGACAGAAAGGTAATGATAAAAATCCACAAGTACGGTTCTATCGAGTAGTTAAAAGAGAATTAATTCACAGAGAGTTTTATGTGATTACCAATCTATTTCTCAGGTTTAGTTAGTTAAAAAGGAATAAGTTTGTTTACTTTAAAATTTAGATGTTTAAAAAGTGTCATGGAATTGAGGTTTTCATCTCAATGTTTAATCTAATACATTCCCTATCTATTTCTCTATTCTATAATGAAATGTTTCTAAGGACAAAATATTCAATTGATATATCATGTTTCCTCTCATAATACATAAACGTATCTCAACAATAATCAAGTTTATTCTTATGATTGATTATCATTGAGATCTTTTGAACACAACAACCTATTGTCCCAAAAGCTATCAAACTTATCTTTGCAGATTTTTTTTAGACTTGTCTAACCTTATTTGTTCCAATAACAAATATAATACATTTTTCTTTGAAGGATACCAAATATAAATTCTGATCCCCTAAAAATATATAAATTCTGAAGAAAATAAATTCCTATCTTTTTAAATGATGTCAACAAAATAACATTTTTATGGTCAATTTGCTTAAGTGTATAATTTGAAGGAGAAAAATTTAGCCCAAAATAGTTCACTTCTTTTTTATATAGTACTGGCGAAAAGACGGGCACTCATGTGTCCGTCTTTCCGCTATTTTTATTGCACTAAGGTTTGAAAGTTATGAACGGTGTTTTATTTTTTCAAGTTATAACAAAACAAATTAACCATGATTATCTATTTCATTGACAACTACAATATAACAAAAAATATATAATCTAATTTCATTTTAATGACACAAACAACAATCTTTATTATAAAAAAGTTATTTAAGGGTATAATTATGATAGTGAAAAAGTAAGTATAAATATACTCATTTAGTTTGTTACACTTTTTAGATGATCAAGGAAAAAAGTCAGCCCAAAAGTGCTGAAATGAGTTGTTTTCTTTATATATAGTATAGATAAATACTATATATAAGAGGAATAAATGATTTTGGACTGCCCTTTTCATTTCTAATTATACCCTTAATCAATTTTCTGCAGAAAAATGGTACTCCCTCCGTTCCTTTTTAAATGTCGTTCTAATCTGGATTTTTCGTTCCTATTTAACTATCATTTTGGTATTCTAAAGATATGATTTGTCAAATATACCCTTTGTCAATTACTCTTATCTTTTTCAATAAAACTAATTAATGTTATATATTTAGAAAACTAAATTTTGTTTTTTTAAATAAAGTATGTTTCTTTTTCTCTTAAAATTTAAACAAAATTTTGTTACCAATAATAATGGTTCTATGAATAGTTAAAATTTTATAAATAAGATGAGTAGTAATTGTTATAAATTTCAAGTGCAATGTACGTAAAAGAACATATCTGAGAGAAAAATAAAATAAAATACTCCATGAATGTTCAAAAAGAAGAAATAATGGAAGACTCATTGGAACGGCTGATGGGAGGTGAAGTGGGAGAAGTTTCACCAAGAGTACTAAAGATAGTAACTAACAAATGTTTGTTACGAGAGAAAGATAACATATTAAATTTATTGAAAAGAGAACGTGTGTGCAAAAAAATAGGAATATATTAGTTGATTAAACATGAGGGTATAATAGGAAGAAAAATTGCAAAAATACACTTCGCTATTTTTGTGTTAATATTTTAAAACGACACTTAAAACGAACCGGAGGGAGTATTAAACATCAATGTAGATAATTGATTAAGTTTCTGTATAAGTTTTATAATCTTGTGTGTTTTTTTTTTGTGGTGGTCGAGGTGAACCTCGACCCTTGCATAATACATTGTTCCTACCAATTAAGGTAAGCTCACGAGGACATAATCCGATTTTGTTAATATATTTTGGGGTTGCCAGCACCGAGCTGTAATCCTAGTTTTTTTAGTGGTGGTCGGGGTTTGAACCCCAAACCTTACATATATTATACATACATTGTCTTTGTCAACTGGGCTAAGTTCACGAGGACGTAATCGTAGTTAAAGGAAGAGTATAAGTAATACAATTAAAATGATCGTAACTATTATAGCAGTATAAAGACAAAATTTTAGTCAAAAGCAATAAAAGACAAAATTAAATTCTCCCTTTCTTAGAAAAGTTTAATGAATTTTTTTCTCTCCATTTTCATAAAACTTTTCTCTCTAACTTCGTCAAAAGTGTATATATTACATATATTATGATAGGCCAAATGTTCTTGTGTGTGTATATATTACTTTGTCAAAATAAATATAATAAAATGTTCTTTTTTGTATTTTTCAAAATTATGATAGTCCTTCCTTCAAAAAAAACATTGTGATAGTCCAAGTGACATGGACTCCATTTTTTTACAATGGATATTGAATTGAATATTTGGATGTAAATATCATAATGTTGAAAGTTCATTATGTTTGGTGCAAGTGAAATGAACTCGAATTCATAAGGTAATTATTTGAATTTTTTTATGAAAGTAACATATATAGTTACAAAGTGAGACCATATACTTTGTAAAAAAAATAAAAAATTGAGACCATATACTCTCTTTTGACTAAAACAGAGACTGTATTAAAAGTAGTCAATTTGACTTATTGACAAATATTAATAATCGAGTTTCGGAAAAATTGTTGGATACTTTACACCTTTAACATTTTGTTTTGAAGAAGTTTACACCTTTAACATTGTAAAATATAATCTCTTATTATTAATTGTAAGATAATAAAATAATGAAATAAACATGTTTTTTTTATCATTTAATAGGTGGATTTTAAGGTGAGGGAGCAATTAAGTCCCTCACCGGTGTACCATCTATAATATATCATCAGATATTTAAAAATTATTTAAGGGTTTAGATTTTATTAAATAAAAAAGTGTAACACGGATGCTTTGATCCACCCAATCCCTCCTCTCTTTTTTCTTTTCCAGCAAAACCTCCATCGTTATCGTTCTCTTGCTCCTTTACTATCTTCTTTCTTTTTCTATTGGACAAAGAAACCCCAAATCAAAGAAACTTCAAACCTTGTTTAGTTGAAGCGTGACAATTGATTATAAAAACACAATTCAAATGAATTCCATATGGCTTAACATTCCAGATCTAAAGATTCATACACGAATCTGTTTAATTTTTATTGGCAATTTATAAAAACACAATGATCAAAAATCTTAGAATTTATTCAAGCCATTTTGCCTAAATTTACACTCATATCTAATGTTTTTTATATATGAATAGCCATAATATTTTTTTTATTTTAAATATTGTAAACTTTATCATCGTTGGTGTGTTGTGTTGGTAAGAGACCACCATCTTCTGGTTTATCAACCAATCAATCATGAGAGGATCGTCAGTTATTGGGTGGTTACTTAGCACCCTTTGTTGAAGAAGCAGACTAGGGGAGGGATCGGGTGGAAAAAGGCTTATGTGTTACGCTTCTTTTTTAATAAAATCTGAACCCTTAATTCATTTGTAAAGATCTAATGGTTTATTATAGATGGTACACCGGTGAGGGACTTAATTGCTCCCTCACCTTAGAATCCACCTATATTTTTTTGTTATATTGTATTATTGTCGGTGTCGTTAAAATAAATAATCATGGTTAATTTGATTTTTTTATAACTTGAAAGAAACAAACATTTATATTTGTTTTAGTTTTAATCAAAATCAAAATTTCATAAAAAAACATTATTCATAATTTTTAAACGTTAGCGCAATAAACGTGTCCGTCTTTTCGCCAGCTGTTATAAAATATATATTCTCTATTCCTCTTTCAAAAGTACATATATATTACATTTTATTTATTTTAATATAATTAATGTTCCTCTTCTTTTTGCATTATTTTAATGGAATGTTCTCCTTTTGTGTTTATCGAGTGATACTCCAAAAAAAAAAATACGGTGGTCCAAGAGTATTAGGCTCGATTTTTTTTTTTAAGAAAAAAGGGATTGGCGTGAATCTTTTTTGTGAAAATAACATAATTACAACGGGAGAGAATCTCATAGTTTACGCCGTTGACGTGGTTTATGATTTTACTTTTGTTTTCTGCTTTTCCATTGACTATTTTTCACTGCAAATTTTTCTTTTGACTTTTATTCTTCATATAGTAGTATATAATCACACGTTATTAAATGTGAAATAATAAAACATATATCGTTATCATTAGTATAAAATAGCTACACCTCCTAAAATATATGATTGTTACGAAAAGAGAGAGGGACTATACCAAGATCCTTTTAAGAGTGATTAAACCTAAAGTTAGGCCCTCGAAGTCTATTTTTAACATAATCACTCCTTAATTGTAAAGGTAAAGAGTAATAACATACATACGTAGTCAGGGTTAATCCTATATTAGCAAGAGGTCTGCACATGTATTTCCTTCCTTATAGATGTGAGAAATAGAAATTCATGTTGGAAATCATTATAAGACAGTTGTTCCATCTATTTCTCAACTGTCAAGGAACAATCTCAGAATTCTTGAAAGCATGGACCACTATCATGGAATCAATTTCAAGCCAAATATCCGCTGCTTAAGTATGAATTAAATTTGCATTATTAAGTGACATGACGATGAGTTTGTAACATCCTTTTTATGTAAATATATTCTTATTATTTAATAAATCAACGTCGCGTTATAGGGTGTTACAGATGAAGCCCGAAAGTTAAAATTTTTTTTTTTTTTTTTAAAGTTGATTTTGAGAAGGCATTTGACTTAACTTATTGGAATAATTTGTATGTTGTCTTGTCTAAAATAAATTTCCCTAGAGGAAGTGGATCAAGGAGTGTATTAGTATCACTACCATTACTTTTCTCGTCAATGGCAGCCTGACAACAAAGTTCTCTTTTCATAGAGGGCTCCCTCAACAGAATAGACCCTCACCTTTCCGTTTCCTAATAGCGGCAGAAGGCTTGTATGTTATGATGAAAAAAAATCACTAAATTTTTACAAGTGCCCTTACTATGTCAAAGTCAATAGCGCATAATCACTTAGAGAATTTCTTATTAATGTTCAAATCTTAGAAATTCTCAAGTCTCAGAGTCTATCTGAACATTATTGTATTACACCTCTGATTGTATATTATGTGTAAAATCAAACAATCTTTTATTTGATTAAGTTAGATTGTAGAAGTCTCTTTCTTGTGTGATTGAGCAATATAAGTCTCTTCTTCTATGATTGAGCATAAGAAGTCTCTTGCTTGTGTGATTGAGCAATTTGCTTACTTGGTTGGCTGAGGCTTCAACGGTTATGAATTGAAAAACAAGATATCTTCTTTTCTCTTATTTAGGTTTACCAATTGGTGGTGATTCTCGTAAACTAAATTTTAAAAATCCTCTAGTTGACCGTATTAAGTCTAGATTGTTGATGACGAAGCATCATATGATACTTTTGCCTATGTTTTTTAGTACTTTTCTTTGCATTTGAAGAGAAATAAGATGAGAGTTATAGGAGTTGTCAACGGTTTTAGGATCATATTTTATTGTTTTCACTAGAGTCGTTGTAATTCACTTTTATCCTAAATCAGGATACTGCATAAGTGTTTTGTAGTAAGGAATCATGGAAATCGTCAAACCAAGACATCACATGAAGGATCAAGGATATGAAGATTGAAGATCAATGGTTCTTACAAGGTTTTTTTTAAGACAATACAAAGGGAAGAAAATTCATTTCAAGTTTCCACACGAAAGAACGATCGAAAATCCAAGCATTCACACATAAGGGGTTGCCTCATCAGCCACTTGGCATGATCTATGCACCACTGTACATGGGACAATGTTTGCCATGACCTCATGCGCACCCTGCACCCCAGGTATGTGCAACTGCACTTTTCTGCGGGTTAAAATCACTCTTTGCTTATTTTCAAAGATGGATCAGTGGAAAAAGTCCAATTTTCTTCTCTCAAACCCTAAGTAATCATATTCTATAAAAAGAGACGCTTGTACACATTCTTATTAATTTAGAAAGCTAACGGTTCAAGATAAGGATCAAGCGTTAGAGTTCAAGGTAGAGGATCTCCATCCTCCTCTTTGTAACAGCCCGATTTTTGCTAGATTTATTCTATTATTTATTTATGTGTGTTAATTGTGCTCATATGTGATTAATTGCCTCTGTGTGTATTTTGGGTTAGGATTAGTGGATTTCGGTGCAGAAGGGTAATATGGTCATTTTAGA
>Ga0228710_1010695_pt1 | contig 12156 bp, 7 predicted proteins | sample MedpolnodulmetaG_FD_177995 | JGI IMG/M metagenome (GOLD analysis project Ga0228710, IMG submission 177995) | Root nodule microbial communities from Medicago polymorpha collected in Santa Monica, California, United States - pink nodules | ecosystem: Host-associated > Plants > Roots > Nodule...
CAACATACATAGGTGGTGTGTGCATGTAGTTTTTTTTTTAAACAAGTGTGTGCATGTAGTTGGTGGTATAAATGCATGACTACAAGAGTCATATTTAATTCATAAGAATGACGAAAAACAATTGTGTGTGAGATATCTAATATTAAAAATTGATTTTGAATTTAAAATTGATGATATATTATTAATTATGTTTCAATATTTTTTTTAATTAATGTTTGTAACACTAAAATTTCTATATTAAAAATGAAATTCTCAATTTCATATTAAATTTAAAATTAAATTATTAATTACGAGTATCCAAGTTTGATCTATAGTTTGGGCAATACTTGATATGCTTTTCTTGCCTTTTTTTATGAGACCTTAAAGAGGAGTTCACTCTAATGTCCCGAGCCAAAACCATCAGACCAACCTAAATGAGTTTATGTTTTTCTTACTCCCTACTAAATTTCATACTACCAAAGATCCATTTCCTTGAGAATTGGATGGATAAGCTTTTTATTTCAAAAGAATTACAATACTCATAGATGTCTTGGTGGTTTACCAGTTTGGAGCTTATCACTGATTTTTTTGGTCAAGGGATTGAGGCTTGTGCTACAAGAATGGAAACTTAAGTCAAAATTTTAGGTTAACTTATATCATATAGTTTAAATAAAAAAAAACAACAAATAATGAAAGAGTTATATGAAATAATAAAAGGGCTTGTAGGTTGATGGTTGGTTTTATCCATTGTTCATCTCTTTGATGGTTAGTTATGCTCTTTGTTAATTTTGCTTCAATGGTGGTTCGAAATTGAATCTATAAAGTTTTTTGGGATATTAGATTATGGTTCATGTTTGATCACCAAATTTAGGATTACCTTAATTATGGTTCATGTTAGTGTATTATTAGTTTGAATGTTCAAGTTAAGGATATTTATGCAAATCGCATCACAGGCACACTCTAACCATAGCTTAAAATCACAAAGTTTATTAAAAAATTTGGTTTGTGTCACCAAACCCATTTCCTTGATCATTGTTCACGTAAGTGACTTGTATTTGTTGAAGTTCTCAAGATACAAGAGTCTTGATAGTTTGAAGTTTGACAGTGAGGTAAACACAGCCAGGCACACAAGAATTGATTATTTTTTTATTTTTTTTTTTTTTGTGTTCACGAATGCTTATGCCATTGGCTGAAGATCATCAAACATGAATTGTGGAAAACAAGATTAGGAGGTGTTTGGTGATGTTTGCTAGAATTGAAGTTGCATGTTAAGTGCCCCCTGCTCAACAAATGGCCATAAAAGATGTTATAGTTAAGTTGAGTGAAATAAAACCAAAGTTTCCATGTTAGGAACAATTGCTACTGTGATAAGAAAATAATTATGTTCGGACAAAAACTTGTCTAAGTTTTATAACCACTTTGAGATATATATATTCATAGCAATAATGACATCCTTGATATTTTGGATACATTACATTATAAATACTAGATTTGACTGCTTTTATTATGTGAAAATTGGCAGATATAGGACCATAAATCACTTGAATGACAACACTTAGTTCAACTCATAGTTACCTAGCTAAAAACCTAGAAAACAACATTCATATTTCAACTCATTAAAAAACCCTTTGTTGTTGTCTTGGCATGTTAAAATTGAAAAGAAACAAGCTAAGATGAGACAATCTAAATCATCCCATTTTCCATGTCATAGCAAAGTTTTTACCGACAGGAATGCTCAACCCTCTCAAAGCTACCATCACAGTCTTACTTTCACCATTTCCTTCACCTTCCAAATGCACATGTTCAGAAGTAGTAACATTCAAACCTGACATGCCAATTAGTGGTTTTCCATCTAACTCAAGTGAAGCTACTGCTCCCACACTTCCATCCAATCCCAACACAGAAATTGAATCAATAATCAAACCTTTGTCTAAAGCAAATTTACCCTCTTGAACTTCTGACCAAACTTTCACACCTCCTTGTTTGACACTTGCATATAGATCGATAAAACTTGAATAGCCGTTTCCAAGCTTCATTTCTGGAAGTTCATCGTCGTCAATGAAAAGTGTTCCTTTAGCATCTCCTTCTGATGCGCCAGCCGGGAATGTAACAATGAGTGTGAAGGGCGTGGTTCGAGCATCCTTAGAGATCAATCCACCTTGCTGCATTGGTAGAATTGTGTTCTGATATAAATGAACATTCACCACATGAAGAGGTGCATCAAGTGTAACATAAGTTCCGCCGGTTGATGTGATGGTGTGAGTCCAATCGAGTAAACTGTACCAACTACCGGGAGGAAACAACGCTTTCACTTGTGTTTTTCCTTGTTCGAGCACTGGAGATATCATGAGACTGCTTCCAAGTAAAAACTGAGTGCTGACGTCGTAACATTTGGTGTAAGATGGGAAAGTGAAGAAAAGTGGTCTCGCAATTGGTGATCCACTAACATGTGCTTCGTAGTTTAAGGTGTAAAGATATGGTAGAATCTTGTACCTTATACCTAAAGCATTTCTAGCAGATTGAGCTACTGAATCCCATTGGTAAAGCTCTTGTCTTGGGGAGTAGTAGTTTGCATGATCTCTTGAAAATGGGTAGAAAGCACCAACTTCAATCCATCTATTGCATAGTTCTTCAGTTGGTTGTGGATAAAATCCACATATGTCAGAACCAACCATTGGAACACCAAATATACCGAAATTCAACATTGTGGATATTGAATACCTTAAATTCTCCCATGTTCCTTGATTGTCACCGGTCCAATGTGCAGCATATTTTCCCGAACCAACATAAGTGGACCGCGACAAAATAAAAGGCCTTTTGCCTTCAAGTCCAAGAAGACCCTTGTGAGTTGCGACGGATTGCGAGAAACCATAGATACTATGAGCATCATACTCCAAGACACCGTTATAGTGGGTTGCACTAGTGGCAATTGTTTTGTAGCCGATTGGAGCTTGTATTCCTGAAGCGTTTATTTTGTAAGGAGGATCGTCCCATCTTGTTTTGGTGATGTTCTTGCAATCCAAGCAACATATCCATCCTGGCCCTGTTCCATTCGGACATATCGTGTTCTCGGGAATTTTGCATTTACCAGAACAGAAATTTGAAGCTTCGTTCATATCAATCCATAGGCCATCAACAGGTACAAGTTCATGAAAGCGGCGGATCTCGTCAACCCACCAAGATACCGTCTTGGGATTGAGAAAATCAGGAAAGTTTACCGCTCCAGGCCACACTTGAGCCAAGAAAGGTTCACCTTCGTATTTGATGAAAACATCGTTGGCTAAACCCCTTTGGTATACACCATAACTGGAGTTAACACCAATTCCAGGGTCAATAATGACAATGTATTTCATGCCAATGCTGTGTATCTTGTTCAAGAAGTTTAGAAGCTTTGGACGAGGGTAGTTCTTTGGATTGAGTGTGAAGTCTTTGTGTCCGTCCATATGATCATCGTCGTTCCAGATCACATCAAGTGGGATTTGAGCCTTCTTGTAACTATCCACAACATCTTCCACAACTGATAGATTGTGATATCCCCATCTGCATTGGTGGAATCCTGTAATATGCCAATAGTGAGAATATCAGTTAAAACATAAAGTACTTTTATCAAAGCTTCATGTACCCTTTTTGCAATTAAAGCATGATGCATAAGAATCTAAGGCTAGCAACATTCACATGTAAATAAAGTTGCAAAAAATCTAAGGCTACCCAAGTGCTGTGAAAATATTTAGATTTCAAGAGCAAACTCAGGAGTGTAGACAAAATCTTTCATCATTTTTGCACAATGAGTCTAACATTTTAACCTCATGCTTACTTGATTGTATGCCATCTTTCTCCCCATTAAATTAGGCAAATCCTGCTCAATGAGCCGACCCGGGGTTAGTCCCACAGCCGGTCCAAATGATCAAGGCTGTGGGGATACCCTGGTAGACTCATTGGAGTGCCAAATACACTAATTATGGTGGGTTCCAAAATAAATAAAATTAAGTAAATTTATTTCAAAAATAAGTACATTTTGTATTGTTAATAAGAATATAAGGCTTTATTCTTAATTTATTTTGTTATTTTTTAATTACATATACTTTGTCCATCAGTATTTTCAATTATAAAATTTTCAAAATTTAACCATGTAAATACATGAATGAAAATTGATAATTGAATTTAACCTTAAAACACAATGGACCACATCTTAGTGATTGATTGATCAGTTAATGTCACCAACAAAGGAAGCTTATCTTTAAAAGACATTAAAAATCTTCCACATGGTTGGTGCTATAAAACAACACAGTTTGAAACAAACTTAAATATAACCTCACTCCTTAGGTAGCAAAATAGAAAGAGTACTAATGAAAAACGTGTAGGTAATATTAATAACTTTGACAACGACCCACATGTATTGCTTTATAGTTGCAGCATTTCAAAAAGGTAGAATTCTTGACCCAAAACTTTAGCAATAAGGTTGAATTATTTTTCATATTGTAAAGTTAAGTTTCCATATTTTGTGTGTGAAATGATATCATTCCATGTGGACCAAAAAAGTATTCAATTACTCCAACACTCAACAACAAAAGCTGGACCAGAAAAGATTTTGATAGTATCCAAATCAAACAAACAGTGACAGAATCGAAAATATCATTGAAAAACCAAACTTTATAAAAGAATCAAAACACCCCCATCATACATTAATATACAGATACCAAAAAATAACTATGAGACATTGGATTCTCAAATGTATTTTGCATATCATGAAAATGCTCTCATATTAAAAAATCAAGAAAGTCACTAAATTACACAATCATAGATCTGAAAAGGCTTGTCTCTTTGGTTTTGAAAAAAAACTTTATGTTTAATATTTTAGGTACCACAAAATGTTAAAAATGATATCACGGTTCATTTACATGAATCTTAAAAAATACAGAACAAACTTAGCAAGATACCATGATTGACATTTTGTTTTTATTATTTGTGCCAGCCGGGAGGTGGACACTAATAGACCCATCTACCAACTGATTTATTATCTTTGGACGTAGTTGAAAGTATAGTGGTAAATTTATTTGTATTAATATTAAATTAAAGAACAAATTTAGAATAAAAAAGAGGTTACACTAAAATTTACTATCATATATTACTTGGTCTGAACTCGGGATGCCGAGGATCAAACCTGCAACAACTGGTTCTTACATGACCAATGTTAAGGTGTAATGATGGTACTATCATATATTAGTGAAAAAGAACAAGGATTTAATTCATCTATATTGTAGCTGTAAACATTTTTTACATTGTTAATCAATCTTAATCGTAACAATTTTTAAAGTCTAACATATAATTATCGATAGTTAAAATTTCACAATGCATCAAGATTAAATTCATTCTTAAAAAAAAAAATCAATTTTAAATTCAATATAAAATGCAGCCATAGTTTATCACAAATGCAGCCAAAGTTTATCATTTAACCATTCACATAATGTAAGCCCCAATTTTTGGAAAAGTGTTACTTTTTTCCTTCTTTTAATCTAACAATTAAAAAAAAGTGCAATGTCACAAAAATCAAAGTCACTAATATCTTGCATAAAGAAAAAACCAATCAAATCTATAAAAAAAAAATGAGGAAAGGGAAAAGTGAAGAATCATACCAAAAGCCCAGTAAGGCATAGCAGCTGGTCTTCCAATCAAAGTAGTGTACTGATCAACCACATTCAAAGGAGTTGGTCCAGAGAAGAAGTAAAAATCAAAAACACCACCAATAACCTTATAAGTCAAAGAAGTTCCTTTATAAAACACATCCATTCCATTACTATTCAACAACAAAACAGCATGTGCTGAAGCTTTTCCACCATTATTTCTCAGATCCATATACATAGGATGAGATCCATATAAATCAGCATTAAGATTAATAGCTGAAATATCTGTTGTATATAAAGTATAAGGGTCACTTGGATATAATTTAATCCCATGTGGTTGTGTATTCTCTCCCAAACCATATAAAGATGCATCTTTAGGTAATTTTGTTGAAATCTCAAGATATTGGTCTTTGAAAACAAGTGAACTAAAAGGGTCTGAAGAAGTTGAGGTGGAGTTGAAAAGGGTTTCACCATTTGATTTTCTTTTGACTGAGAAACTAAATGGGTTTGAAATGTAGCTGAATAGAAGCTCTGAGCCTGAATACTCTGAGACTTCAATAGGGTTTTTTTGGAACTTTCCTAAGGTTTGTGGTAATGGTGGTGGTTGTTCTCTTGGGATAAGGTTGTATGGTACTTCCCATCTTTGCTTGTTTGCATCTGTTATGTGTACTCTTAAACGATTCTCTGTTTCATGCCTGCAAAAAACAAACCAGTACAATTAACAACATTAGAGAAACAAAATTCCTGTAGTACTAACACTTCTGATCGAAAGTTTGTCCAGTGTCCAACACCGATAAGATATGACCATAACACATTAGACTACTTTTATCGCATTATTATCAGTATGGACGTGTCAGTGTTTTATCCGACATTAGTGTCGGTGAATCATAAAACTACAAGACAATAACATTAAAGATACGTTTTTCTTATTGAAAAATGAGCTACACACATCTCAAAAGATTACTTTTTTGCATTATTATCAATATGAATGTGTCAGTGTTGTATCTGGTATCTGTGTCGGTGCATCATAAAACTAAAAAACAATGAACCATACATATCTCAGAAAAAGAAGTAAATGTGTTTTTTTAGGACTTACTTAGCATAGAACCTAAGAAGGGGAATATCAGGGCCATAGATTTTGGTTTTCTGGTTAAGTTGAAGGAGACCAACAAGGGCACCATCAGGGGTTTCTTCAATGGATACAAGACGATAGCCTTGACCAATTTTGGTGGCACCTTTTGAGGAAGAACTAACCTCAGATGAAAATAGAAGAAGGGTTAGAAGAAAAGATGAGAAGCATAGAAATGCTAAACTGTGAGGATAAACCATAGCTCACAGAAATGGAGGGTAGTGAGAGTGAGGAGTGAGTGAGCAGGGTAGTGTCAGGGTAGATATGGAGTATAAATAATCAACCAGATCCAATCTAAGCAAATTACTATCTTACCACCATCATGTGTATCTGTTTGATATAGTTTATTAATTTAATATTTTTATCACAAAAAGTTATTCTCTCCATGTTTAAAGTCGTTTAACATTTATGCACGATTATTAAAAAAATGATTAATTATATTCATTTTGATGATAAAATTAGTATTATTTACTAAAACACCTTTATTAATTGTAGTTAAAGGAGAAGTTAAGTTGGATGAAATTTAATAAATAAGGGTATATAGTAATGGAAAAAAATAATAAATGTTGCATTGATATTCTAAAGTGACAATTATTTTAAGAAGAAAAAAAATGGGTAAAGAGACAATTATAGTGAGACGGAGGGAGTATTGTCTCCGTTATAAAATAACTGAGTCATTTACAATAAAATGTTGTCCTAAAATATCTGACTTCATTCACTTTTTAATGCAATATTAATTACTTTTTTCAATTATACACTATAATTAATACTATTTTTATCATTTCCAATTCAACATCCTCCATTTTACATTTACGATAATGGTGAATGCACCGATACTTGAAATGAAAATTCAAAACCATTTTTTTCTTTCATTTACTTATACACTTTATATTAATATTTGTGAAATGGAACGGAAGGAATAGTACTTTTTCGTACTGGTTTATCATTTTATTTTATTAAAATAAATTAATAATTATTAAATTAGATTTCCTCAAAACAAAATATTAAATGAGATGTCAAGACAATGTCAGAAATATTTAAGTTAATCAACATTAGTGATTATTTATTTCTTAAGTTACGCAAACATTAGTCTTTGTTTTTTGAGTGTTGAAGACCCTTGTCTTCTGTGTTTAGATACGCAATCTTGGGTATTAAATTTGAGGTTTCCTCTCCTGTACGTAAGTGCTCTTGATTTTATTTTTTTGTTTTCATCGAGTTTTTAAGATAAAAGACCATGATGATTTAGAGTTCGACCCAGAGATAAGTAAAATATGATCGGTGATTATTATTTAATGAAGTTTATTAACTATTTTAGAACTGAACTGAAGTTTTTATACATAATTTATTATTTAGTGAAATTTATTAATCATTTGAGTCAAATTACTTTGTTGCTTTTAATCTTTTAACTTATGAACAAACCACCATTTTGGTTTCAGAAATGTAACTTGTCAGCACATCGATTTTTAAATGTATCCAAATTGTAAACATAGTTGTGAATAACTCTTTTATTGGTCACGTTGGCTCTTGAATCTGGTTTTAGATAGTCAAATTAATCTCTCTTTTTTGGCGTTAAATTAGATCGTCAAATTAATCTTTGAATGTGTTATATTGATCAATTTAATCCATAAAATCATCAATAAAATAGTTTGTGGAGACGTGTTTACAATTTTAATACATTTAAGATTATATCGATAAAATGTTACACATTTTAAAACCAAAACGGTCATTTTCCTACCATTTTAATGAGACATTAATCTACCATTTCTCAAAGGACTAAGGTACTTAAACCTCTCGGTTTTTTACATAGGACCCTCTTGTTTACTTCAGAAGAATTTGTTTTTACGTTTAAAATTTGTTAATAATCTAGGTTCTATTTCTCAAATTATTCCTTAATTGTAAGAGAGAAAAACAATTGATCTTTTAAGTCTCGCAATTTGATTCGGATTATATTTATGAAAAACAAATTCATGCATCTTGAAACATGAAAAAAGATATATAAGAGGATACTTATTTTTGGAAGAGAGTCCTCTTGTATATGATTTAGTTTTTATATTAGTTTTATGAATTATATATATCAATTGTACACACAAATATTAAAATTCTTGGTTTTAGTCAATGCAAAAATGTTTTTGTGTTATTTTTAGTCCTAAAAAATATATCATGTTTGCTTTTGGTTCTGAATATTTTGTTCATATTTGAAGTGATCATTGTAATATGTAAAATATTTAATATTAGTCCTTCTGACTAAAGGCTTATAAAACTAAAACAATATCCGACGACTAAAGAGAAAATGATGTATTTGAAAGTTTGATTTTAAGGTGATGAATCAACTAAGTCCCTTACTAGTAGGGATAGCAATGCACCCGACCTGCTCTGTTAGGTCTAACCCACAATTAGACCGCCAAAACTGGGGTGGACGAGGCGGGCCAACGTCAAGTGGTGGGCTCAAACATACACTCCTCCTGCTAAGAGGCCGACAAATAGGTTGGCAAGGCAGTCAGTCTAACAATTTTTTTCCTTTCAAAACCCCTTTTTTTTGTCACAAGTGTTATTTTTTAAAATTTAATTTGTCACTGTTATAAAAAGTTTTTTATTGTTATAATTGTAGTGACCAAAACAAATATTGCATTTTAAAAAAATCACACATTCTATTCAATACAGATACAAATGAGTCACCTCCAAATATATTTACAACCGAGTCCCTTTCAAATAAACACTAAAGAAACATTTTGCAAGTATCATAGGAATTTCATGTCATCTATTTTTTTTTACAAAGACAATTATAGTTTGTGTTGTTTCATACTAAAGTTGAGTTAGAATTTCTGTTAAAGAATGAAATATCTACCTTCTTAATTATTTACATGAAATACTTAAATATTTAATTATAAACTACTAGAAAATATTGAACAAAACACTTTTTTTTTCACAAATGATATGTTTTGTGCATTAAACTAGTAAGGTCCTCCAAAATTTATTTAAGGGAAACACAATTGTTCAATAAAGAATTATCTAACTGTTTTGTGTCTTAAAGTATTGTCGAATTGTTTTTTAGAAGAAAAAAAACTTTAAAATTGGGTCATTTGTTATTTAATAGTACAATAAAAATAAATAAATATTTTTTAATGAGCACGTGTGTTAACCTATCCACCTCGTCGTGACCCATTTTTCTAGTGGATTAAACGGAATAAGCCACCTAGAGGAGATGGACTCATAACCTAAGTTCAACGCACCTAAAATTGCAGATTGAACATATTGTATCAGTGGGTCGGCCTCGTTTTTCCATCCCTACTCATAGGTGGAACCTAAAAAAATTATCATCAAATCTACTGAATAGTTCAAATATGTTAAAAATCAAAATAGAGCATTTGTGCATTTCTACACACAATCATGTTCCATATCTCCTCTCAGTTTCTCACATGTGTTGGTCTTACATTTACATGAGCAATTTTTTTTTTTTTATAAAACGAATTACTGGTCTCTGCACTTCTCTCTAAAAAAAACATATCTTCCCTTTCTCTAGAACAGATCCGTTTTCGTCTTCCCTCTTTCCGAACATGTCGTTCACTGACGATGTTGATTCCGGCCACGGTGGTGCGACGAGACCCTTTCTCCGCACCACCGTTTCTCCCCTTTGGGGTTGTTTGAACCACATCTTTTTCGGTGTTTTGTCTTTCAGTCCGGTTTCGTCGCATTGTCGCCGTGTTGAAAGAGGTAGGTGGTGGTTGTGTGGCCTTGCCTCTGTTTTTTGATTCTTTCCACAGATCTGTTGAGATCTACAGTAACGGAGGTGTTTGGGTCGTCGCCGCCGCACCGGTGGTTTAGTGGTTTGTTTGATTCCGGCGTTCTTATGCTTCTTTATGTTCTTGGTGTGAGCTTTAGTTCTACTGATTCGTTTGGTGGTTGTTGTTGCTTTGTGCCAAAGTTTTGGTGTTGTTCACCGGTTTAGTTATGTGTTTTTTGTTTCTGTATTGTACGGTTCCATATTGTTGTGTGATTTGTTTCATGTTTTACGTTTATGTTGTTTGTTTAGAGATTGGGTGGATACAAGCATGATCCCTTTTGCGGTGGTTCGGTTTCGTCAACTCGAAAGGGTCCGACTTTGCGTTTTTGGACTGGTCTTTCTGTGTTTTCTTTCCTTTTGCAGGTTGTTGGTCTTGTTTGTGTCTGTTGGATCGTCTTCGGTGTTGTCTATTTGTGTTGTATCCAACTGTTTGTTTGTTGTGTTGTGGTTGTGTGTTAGGGTTGTGTTCTACCAAGGGACTAGAGTCGAGGCTGTTTTAGGTCTCCCTCAAGCCTTTGGTGGTTCACTGCTCTGCACTTTGATTTGTTTTGTTTGTGTTTGTCCTGTTGTGTTTGTGTTTTAGTTGTTGTGTTCAGTCTCGGGTCTAGGGTCGAGGTTGTTTAGACTCCCTCAGCCTCTTGGTGGTTCTCTGTTCAGCTGTCTTTCTGTTTTATTTTTGTTTGTTTTGTTGTGTTTGTGTTTTAGGTGTTGTGTGTTGGAACAAAATGTGTTTAACATTACCCTTTGAGTTTTGATGATAACAATGTATTAAAAATCATCAATTGGATTTGCTAATATTTGTTCAAGTGTGCAGGACCAAAGACAAAAATTCAGTGTCTAATTTTAAAGCATAGGTTCTGAAAGAACAAACGAGAGCAATGGAATCAACAAGTAGAAAGCTTGAAGCATCTGAAGACACAGCGCTCCTGAAAAGCTGACGTCATCAGAAGCAACATCACGAGAAGCTGTTTTCATCAGGAGCTGAAGATCATCAGAAGCTGAGAGAATTAAAGCTTAAAAGGTTGTTCAAATGATTTAATCTCGTCTATCATTGCAGAAGACTGGAAGAAAGAAGCAACGGCTAATTCAAATGGATTTCAAGGCATTGGATGCATTTTCGTTGGAGAGAGTTGACAAAGGACAATTGTACGAAGTGTACAACCACTATCTCCACTACTCTGAGTTGTGTCTGCAATAAGACAAGAACAACAGTTGCCTGCACCATTGTCCCTTCGGACTTGGAATGAATTTGAAATTGATCCTTCATAGGACAATAACCATATCAGGCAAAAGATCATTGGTGATTTGACCAAGCTTCAAACGACTCTTTTTGACGCGGTGGCAATTCACAACGTCTCTTTCACACCTCTATATAAATGAGTGAAGACTTAGAGATTTGAAAAAACACAACAACAATTTGAAAGTGCCAAAACTCTGCTAAAATTGTTCTGCATCAAAAGTTCACCTAGAATTTCTCAACAACTTTCATATCTTAGAAGTTTTAGAGTCTTAAAGAGTCTGTATCTGATTTGTATTGTGAACACCACTGATTGTATATCAAGTGTTCAACTTCAAACATATTTCTTTGTAATTCTGTTTGAATAGAAGTCTCTTGCTTGTGTGCTTGAGCAATAGAAGTCTCTTGC
>Ga0228710_1010698_pt1 | contig 12153 bp, 9 predicted proteins | sample MedpolnodulmetaG_FD_177995 | JGI IMG/M metagenome (GOLD analysis project Ga0228710, IMG submission 177995) | Root nodule microbial communities from Medicago polymorpha collected in Santa Monica, California, United States - pink nodules | ecosystem: Host-associated > Plants > Roots > Nodule...
GCTTTTAATAGCACTTTAAAAGTGCTATTAAAGAGGATGCACTTACAATAGCGGCGCGTTTAATAGCACTTTTAAGTGCTATTAAAGGTAAAAAAAAGTGCTATTAAACATCTTTTTTGGTGTAGTGGTATAGATTTTCAGGTCCAAGCCATTATAGTTGCAAATTTGTTTAATGTATTTTCTAATTATTATTTTTTGTTTATTGTTGAAATGGTACACGTTATTTATGGAAGAAAAAAAAATGGATTGGATTAAGCATTCGAAATAATTATGTGACATTGATGTTTTGTTTTTTGTTTGTCAGATTGTGATAGAACACCCTGCTTTGTTTTTCTTGTGCCAAGGGAGTTTAGCAAAAGAATAGGGCGAATTGCAGTTTTCGGTGAAAGGGGGAGTGGAGAAGATTAGTGTTTATGGTCTCAATAGTGAAAATAAAAAAAGAGTTTACGTGGGTGTCATATTTTGGATGTCTTAAAAAGAGTGTCTTCAGTTAACCCTTAAAAAGTCATTGAAAATAATTGAGGTATCTGAGTTTAGAATATATATCAAATATATTATTTATGTAATGAATTAAAAAAGTTAAATGTTTCTTATAAATAAGACCGGGATATAATAGATAGATAGATAGTTAGATGACGTTTGACAAAAAATTTAATAGATTCCACCATATAAATATCTAACGGGCTGGTAATCAAACATTATAAATTTTTCACATAGAAATCAATATTATTAAAATAATAATTGATTTTAAAATAAGTTTGTGGTCCAATGAAACATTGTTCCTAAAATGTACACTATTCAAGACAATCATTTCTCTTTGGAACGTTTCCAATGTATATGAAAGGCTGATGTAAAGAAAATAATAATAATAAAGGTTGGTTCAAAGAAGATTGAATGCAACCAACAATCTTGCAAGAATTCAGTTATCAATTGAACGAGCTAAAGAGGTATTCAATTATGTTTCATATATATCAAAGTGTTTCTTGAAACTCTGGAAATGTAAAACAAAACAAAAAATATTTAATTGAAGTCGACTAGTTTTTTACATTGTAAAAAAAATCAAATAAATCTCTCTTTGTAACATGCACATGTAAGAACTATCAACTATGGCTAAAATTATCAAGTTGTGCATACAATGATCGTCTTTCTTTTTCTTTTCCTATTTCTTTTTGCAATTAATGTCACTGGTAAGTCTTTTTCTGCATACAATTTTCTCTTTTTATCTTATATATAATCTTTCTTCCAATTTCAGTGATACAGCATTATTTTTGTATTGTTTTTTCTCATAGCATTTCGGGACCCCTGCAATTTTGATTTCGATTGTAAAAATTCAAGTTGTACTGCTCCTTATGTTGCAACGTGTATGTATGAACGTTGTTATTGTTGAATGGTAAAAGTTCAAATGATGAAGATACTTGTGTTGATATACAAATGATAAAGGAGAGCTATCACATAAAAAAGGAGTTAGTTAAGACCCTCTTCGAATCTACCCATTGAGAAGTCAATATTTTAGTAGAATAAGATCTATGATTTCTTTGGTGTACTTGTATTTGCTTCTACAAATACTCCTTTGTAATTCACATTCAATAAAATGAAATGACTCATATCATTTTAATCAATTTTATCAATGATTTCCTTCTCTTATCCAAGTAACGGACATTTGTTTCCAATACTCTTGATATTAAGAAGATTGCACTTCAAACTTCAAACATTGTTATCACATACTTGAAAATGACCTTCAATACATTCAGTGGCAGTTACTGTAGTTTGCGGTTTAATTTTTATCTTGAAAAGAACTATAGTTAAGTATCGTTGGAGGTATTTTAGTTATTTTTAAGTGTGTGATAACAAACTTTTTAGTGTAATTAACAAGCTTCTTGTATTCCTTAAAAAAAAAAATCTTGTATTAATGGTTAATATTACCTTTCATGGACCGGTTTGATACGGAAAGATGAAATTAAATAAAAAAAATATTATTTATTGGTGGAAATATTCTAGTTGTTTTTTTTTAAGGAAATATGTACACCCGTATTAAAACAAGATATTTTAATTTTGCATTGGTTTCTAGTAACGTTTGCAACAATGAAGGGATACTTTTCAAAATACTTTTTCACAAAATGCCGAGGATACCACACTTTCAGACCCAACACAAATAATAAAAGTAATTTACTAAAAGTAAGACACTAGTAAAATACAGTAACTTGTATAGAACTTATTTACATTATTGACCTTTCAAAACATAAACTCACTGCTTTACTCAGACTTTACAAGATAAACCAATTTTTGATCCCTCAAAAAAAAAGATAAACCAATTTTCACAATTAAATATAATTATATTCTCCACCCGGTATCACATACGAGAGCAGGGATTCTTGAAAGATAATGATTCTTAAGTATAACGTCATAAATACGAAGTTTGATGTTGACATATCATCATTGGTTGAAAAACACTACAAAAAGACTGAAAAACTCCGACGGTAGTTAACTGCCGATGAATTAAAGAATCGGCGATAGTTATTTGTTGATGGAACCAGTGGCAGTTAACTACCGCGAGATACATCGGCAGTTAACTACCGATACGATCCTGATACAAATTCAGGCAGAAGCTCTCTCATCCATTATTAGTCTCAAAATCACAAAATCTCTATAAAAATCTCAACCAAATTTATTCAACAAAATCACAAGTAAGTAATCATAGTACTATTAACTTACATTTTATTTATTATAAATGTTTTTCTTTTTTAGTTTTTGAGTTTTTTAGAAGATTTATTTTATTTTAGTTTTTGAGTAGATTTACATGTTATAATTCATTTTTAGAGTAGATATAAGTTGATTAATTTTGTTATAATGTTTGCATGATGTTTATATTATAGTTTTGAATTGGGAAATGATATGTATAACGAAGAAATGGGATAGTGAGAGTTTCACGACATTGCAGTTGTTGAATAAATTTCCTATATTTCAGCCATCACCCACATGATTTGTGGTCAAGCAGGCTTTTGATTGGCTAAAACATTTTCGTGGTGCTCTCGGGATAAATTTTTTTTTGATAAATAGCATCACTCTTTTGAATTTTAGGGTTATTTATAATTTTGGTGTTTTGTACTTTTTTTTAATTTAGTTTTTGAGTAGATTTACAAGTAAGAGTATATGATTTATTTTAAGAGTAGATATAAGTTGATTAATTTTGTTATATTTTTTGCATTTTAACAACAACAATTCATAAAAAACCTAAACTAATCCTAACAATTATAACACAATTCATCGAAACCTAAACTAATCCTAAAAATTCTACCACAATTTCCCAACAATTCTACAACAATATTATATTCAACTCCAATTTAACATAAAATCATAAAATCAACGAACCTAATTATGTGACAATTTAACCAAAAAAAAAACTAACAATTTAATCACAGAACAGCAATGTAATAGGATAGTAACAACTTGCTTGATTTTGTGAGTGTAATTGGCGTTGAATCTGCAACAATTGAAAAATTTCACACCTCTTGAAGTTCAATCCGATACAATGGAGTTTTGGAAACTCCTAGGTTCTGTTATGTTCTTATAACAGACCCTTGGTACTTAACTGCCGATGGAATCATCGACACTTAACTGCCGTCGGTTCCGTCGGTTGTTAACTATCGTTGGTTAACTAAATATCGGCAGTTAACTGTCGAGGGTTATTCGGGTCATTTACATGTGTTTTTCAGCCATTGATGATGTGTCAACATCAAATTTCCATAAATACATATTAGAGTGAATAAATGTTAGCAAAAGCCCAATTCTAACTGTAGCCCAACAGAACACTAAGCCCAAAAGACTCATCAAGAAGCCAATCACCTCAAGGACTATGTGTGAGTGGCGTTTCAACTGAAAAGGATGGGAGAAGCTACCTGACAAATAATGTGTATGTTCCCATTTGTTTGTACTTTACCTTATCTTTAATTGTTGGCACTAGGCCGTTAGTTGTCTCCCTAAATCAAGGGCAGCCTTGTGATCAATTATGTATCAGCCATTAGATCAATACTCTGTGGCTATAAAAACCAAATGGATTCTTGAAATAAACAAGTAGAAAATTATTTCAGTCTCTCTGTCTAAATTCTTAAGGAGGATTCCCTTGTCCCATCCCAACAAGGAACAAAACCCTTAACAAATTTGTGCTTTCATTGCCTCTATTCTCCTTCTATGGCACCCACAAACTCTGAACAGCTTGATGAACTATCAGAAAAGGTCGATACCATCCTCAACCAACTCGCCATCCTCACCACCACCCCATTTCCACCACCACCACCACCACCAAATCCACCCCATCCCTGTATAAAACTAGATGTACCCAGGTTCGATGGCACATATACAATGGGCTGGATATTCAAAATAAACTAGTTTTTTGACAACCATCAAACCTTTGAGGAAGATAGACTTATTGTTGCTTCCTTCTACATGGAAGGCCAAGCACTCAACTAGTACTAATGGATGCACAGGAACCAACAAATCACTTCTTGGTATGGTTTACTTCAAGCTCTTGAAACCCGTTTCGTCCCCTCCTACTATGAGGACCCATCCAACGCTCTGTTCAAACTCACTCAATGTTCTTCCGTAAACCAATATCTTCATGAGTTCGAATGCCTTGCAAACCGCATCGTAGGATTACCACAATGATTTTTCTTGAACTATTTCATCTCCGGTCTCACACCAGAAATCCTCCGTGGAGTTCAGGCTCTCCAGCCGATGAATCTTTCTCAGGACACCGCACTTGCAAAACTCCAGGAAGACAATCTCACTGACTCTGTGGTTCTTTCCTCTTCAACCCTACCACCATTACTCCCTGGTCCACCCACTTCACGTGTCAATTTTCGTAAACTTTCGACGAAGGAGATGGCCTCTCGTCGCGAAAATGGCCTATGTTATAAATGTGATGAGACCTTCACCCCACAACACAAATGTAAAGGCAGATTCTTCCTCCTTATTTCCGATGACGGTTTCGACACCTACCCCCCAACCCAAACCGACCCTACCAACAATGACCATGATATTAACCCACCCACCATTGTCATTGAACCACCAGACCAAGATGCTCAAATAAGCTTTCATGCCATCTTCGGCAGTACCGATCCAACCACAATCAGAATACAAGGCCACATCTTAAACCATGCGGTTACAGTCCTTATCGACGGCGGTATATTTTTGGAGCTGCCTTCACATCCAACAAATACCCTCAAAGTCATGGTCGGAAATGGTAGAATACTTGAATGTCATAGACTATGTTCAGCCATTCCCATCACTCTACAAAAACATACCTTCAATGTTGATTTTTACTCCTTACCACTTAGTGGAGCTGACGTGGTCTTAGGAGCTCCTTGGCTGAGATCTATTAGTCATGTGCTCATGGATTACACCTCTCTCTCACTTTCCTACACCATGGATAACAAAATGATTACCCTCACAGAAAACAAAAATATTGGCCTAACTCAATCTCAACCCAATAACTCAAAAGATGTGTCCAACCCATTCCGCTTCTGAACTATTCCATATCCAAGCTATAACCCGACCCGCGACCCAAAACAAATCTGACCCACATCCAATCTCACAAATCCAGTACCTACTCCATTGTTCTCAGAATATCTTCACAAAACCCACCAACTTACCTCTATCACAAACCTTAGACCACCACATCTCCATACTTCCCAACTCAAACCCAATCAATGTCCGCCAATACTGTATCAATACTTCCATAAAAACGAAATCGAACGACAAATTCAAACCATGATGGCCTCCCACATCATCCAACCAAGCCATAGTTCCTTCTCCTCACCGGTGTTGTTCGTCAAAAAGAAGGACAACACATTTCGCTTGTGTATCGATTATCGTGTGCTCAACAATCGATGAGTTGCTCGATGAACTTGGTGGAGCTTCTTGGTTCTCCAAACTCGACCTCAGACAAGGCTTTCACCGGATCCGGATGCATGAGGAAAACATCCCAAAAACAGTATTTCGCACCCCTCAAGGACAATATGAATTTAGGGTCATGCCCTTCGGCCATTGCAACGCACTGTCCACTTTCCAAGCCACCATGAATGAACTGTTCCAACCCTTCCTCCGCCGGTTTGTAATCGTCTTCTTAGACGACATTCTGGTTTACAACACCTCTTTAAAGGAACACCTACAACATTTGGAACAATTGTTCCACACATTAGTATCTGAAAATTTCTTCCTGAAGCTGTCTAAATGTTAATTTGCACGGAGACAGCTTGAGTACTTGGGTCACATGGTCTCCACTAATGGCGTTTTCCTAGAACCTTCAAAAATCCAATCCATACTCAACTGGCCCCTACCTAAGACATTTATGGAATTAAGAGGTTTCCTAGGTTTAACCGGATTTTACAAAAAATTTGTCATAGGCTACGCCTCCATAGAATTGCCTCTAACCGTTATCCTTCGCAAGGACTCATTTAACTAGTCTGACGAAGGCACTACTGCCTTCCAAGCTCTCCATAAGGAAATGCCCAAACCCCCACATTAGCCTTACTCAACTTCTCTAAACCATTTTTCCTGGAAACCAACGCATCTGGCCTTGCCATGGGAGAAGTTTTGATGAAATATTCTCACCCTATCGCCTTCTTCAGCAAACCCTTCTGCCTTCACTTGCACCGGTCCTCTACTTACATCAGAGAGCTCCATGCCATCACCAATGTTGTAAAGAAATGGCGCCAATACTTACTTGGCCACCCCTTCGTGATTTTTACCGATCACCAAAGCCTCTAAGAGTTACTAACCCAGGTCATTCAAACACCGGAACAACAACTTTACATGTCCAAACTCATGGGATATTACTACTCCATTCAATACAATTTCGGTAAAACCAACGTCGTAGTTGATGCACTCTCCCGCTATCCAGAGACAACCTCAAGTATGATTCTCTCTCTCTCTCTCTCTCTCTCTCTCTCTCTCTCTCTCTATCTCTATCTCTATCTATCTATATGCCCAACTTCACCTTCTTATAGCATCTTAAACTAGCATTGGCTGCTAGCCAACCTTTAAACACCATGCTCACTCAAATTCAACCAAACCCCCAATCATTCCCACACTACAAAGTCCAAAATGATCTCATTTTTTACAAAAACAGAATCTGGTTGGACCCCACCTTGCTGTTTCGTTTAGCTATCTTAGAAGAATACCACACCTTCCCTTTGGGTGGCCATATGGGCATCACTAAAACACTTGCGAGAGTTCAAGCCAATTTTTGGTAAGATAATATGTGTAATGATGTCAAGACATTCATTATCGAATGTTTAATTTTCCAACATATGAAATATGAAACAAAAAAAAAAACCCAGGCCTTCTTCAGCCCCTACCTATTCCAAATGCCATTTGGGAAGACTTATCCCTCGACTTCATCGCCGGTTTACCACCGTCCAAAACCACACTGCCATTCTAGTTATAGTTGACTGCTTTTCCAAGGGAGTCCACTTCGCCCCACTTACCCCAATTTTACTGCCCATCGAGTTGTCATTATATTTTTCAACAACATTTGCTAGTTACATAGCATACCCTGTAGTCTTATCTCTGACAGGGATCTGATCTTTATTAGCAAATTTTGGCGTGACTTGTTCTCTCTATGTGGTACTAAACTCTGCATGAGCACCTCCTATCACCCCGAATCAGATAGGCAAACAAAGGTCTACAAACGGGTCTTGGAACAATATTTACGCTCATTAGCCCACATAAACCGTCCCAATGGTCGAAATTTCTCTCCTTGGTAGAATGGTCCTATAATAATTCAATGCATTCATCAACTTGGTTCTCCCCCTTTTAGATCACATTATGTAGACAACCACCATCAATTCCTAGGTACCTTCAAGAATCATCTACAATTGAAGTTGTGGACTCCATGTTGGACAACCAACAACAACTAATTGAGAAACTACGCTGCAATCTGATGAAGGCACAAGAGAAGATGTAACACTTTGCTGATCGGAAGCACAGAGAGGTAGAATTTGCTCCAGATCAATGGGTTTATGTGTGCCTCCGTCCTTATCGCCAAAAGAGTCACTCTGATGCTGCCTATACAAAGTTATCTAAGCACTTTTATGGGACATTCTGCATCACTGAAGGCAATGGAAAGGTTTTCTATCGTCTTGAAGTACAACCACAATCCAGAATTCACCCTGTTTTTCATTGTTCACTCCTCAAACCACATCACGGTCCTGTCACAACCTCCAACGACCTGCCACCATCTGTCGTTCAGAACCACCCCTTAGTCGAGCCACTTGCAATAATTAATCAAAAGCTGGATACTACTACCGACCCACCTAATCATATGGTCTTGGTTCAGTGGAAAGGACTTGCCCTCAAGGATACTAGCTGGGAGGATTGGAACATGCTGCAACAGAAATATCACCTTGAGGACAAGGTGATTTTTCCAAACCCAGTTGATGTTAGCAAAAGCCCAATTCTAGCTGCAGCCCAACAGAACACTAAGCCCAAAAGACTCATCAAGAAGCTAGCTCACCTCAAGAACTGTGTGTGAGTGGCGGTTCAAATGCAAAGGATGGGAGAAGTCACAGCTAGCTGACAAATAATGTGTCTGTTCCCATTTGTTTATACTCTACCTTATCTTTAATTGATGGCACTAGGTTGTTAGTTGTCTCCCTAAAGCAAGGGCAGTCTTGTGATCAATTATGTATCATCCATTATATCAATACTCTGTGGCTATAAAAACCAAATTAACTCATGAAAAAAACAAGCAGAAAATTATTTCAGTCTCTCTCTCCAAATTCTAAAGGAGGATTCCCTTGTCCTATCCCAACAAGGAACAAAACCGTTAACAATAAACATATCGTTGCTAGATACCAACACATTAACTTCATCTTAATTATCCATCTTATATGTGTCTATTGCAATTGCCAAACACAAACAATAAAGAGTAAGTAATCAAATCATGTATAGGTATAACAATAGTAGAACAATCATGTACGACATGTTTAACAAATTGCACATTTAAATACTATTAAGAAACTGAGAAAATGTGAAATGATTCATTATATTGAACGAAGGTTACATCAAGGTATTTATACACTTTGCTTATTGTACTATCAAAGTAAAATGTATTACACTAATGAGATAAATGTACTACTCTATGTTGCTAACTTGTACCGCAAGTTTCTTTATCTTCATGCTTTGCTTTTCTTGGATCAGCATTGTGCAATATATCCCCATAAGTTGGAGGTTGGTATATATCCAACAACCCCAACTTGATAACAAAAGATTGAAAGGTTGTGGAAACAAGGATTTGGTAAAAAAAAATAAAAATGCAAGCTGATCATGAGTGGTGACTGGGAGAAGCTTGAAGAGGTATGCTTGTAGTTTTTCCCTCACAATATGGCAGTCAATTTCAAGATGTTTGGTCCTCTCATGAAAAACTGGATTAGCTGCAATGTGCATAACACTCTGATCATCACAGTATAAGATAGGAAGCTTGACATATTGAACATGAAGATCTCAAAGCAGATAGAACAACCATTGAAGCTCACAAGTAGAAGATGTCATGGCTTTATACTCAGCTTCAGAAGAAGATCTTGATACAATAGGTTCCTTCTTTGTTCTCCAAGAAATAAGGGATTGGCCAAGAAAGAAGCAATGTCCTGAAATGGAACGTCTAGTATCTTTACATCATGCTCAGTCTGCATCACTATAGCCTTGAATATGTAAACCTGAAGCTATAGGGAAGAAAAATATCATGACCTGGCGAACCCTTAAGGTACTTAAGAACTCTTAGGGCAGCATTGTAGTGAGTTTGTGTAGGTTTACTCAAGAACTGACTGAGTTGATGAGTGGTAAAAGTAATGTCAGGCCTAGTTGTGTTCAAATATATTAACCTTTTATATGTTGAGATATTAGTGAAGAGTGGTGAAGTATCATTGTGCAGTTTGATGGAAAGATAAGAAGGTGTGGTAACTAGTTTAGAACCAAGGAGACCTGAATCATGCAATAGATCCAAAAAATACGGTTAATAGTGTTTTGCCCCCTGTAATATAGGTCATTTTTGGTTTTCCCCCCTGTAAAATATTTTTTTGATTTACCCCCTTGTAAAAAAAATTGTTTTGGAATACCCCCTTAATAGGTTATTCAAAAACGAAAATTTCTGCAAAAAAAAAAAGTTGGTTTTTGATTGACCTATTATGGGGGTATTCCAAAACAAAAAAAATTTAGAGGGGGTAAATCAATAAAAAATTACAGGGGGGAAAACCGGAAATGACCTATATTACAGAAGGGGTAAAGCACCATTAACCCCAAAAAATATTTTCTCTGACATAATGAGATGCCACTCTGGGAATGAGCAACTTCAAGTCCCAAAAAATACTTGAGAGTACCGAGATCTTTGATTTTGAAGGCTTGATTCAATACATTTTTGATGAACATAAACTCAATAAGAAAGTTTCCGGCAAGAATTATATCATCTACATAAACTAGGAGAATGGTGAAACTTTTAGAAGCTTGCTTAATGAACAAGGAAGCATCAGAAGTAGCTTGTTTATATCCATTAGTGATAAGGAGATTGGTAAGTTTCTCATACCATTTCCTACTAGCCTTCTTAAGACCATATAAAGACTTTGATAACTTCCAACTTGGTTAGGTTGTGGAGTTGAAACACCTGGAGGGACGGTCATGTAAACATCCTCGTGGAGATCTCCATGAAGGAATGCATTGTTTACATCTAACTGATGTAAACACCAATGATTAATGTATGCGAAAGCTATAACCAGTCTAACAGTTGTAACCTTAGCAACTGGTGAAAAGGTATCAAAGAAATCTAAGCCTTCAATTTGATTGTAGCCCTTAGCTACCAAACGTGCTTTGTACCTCTCAATAGACCCATCAACATTATGTTTGATCTTGTAAACTCATTTCCTTGTAGGTTTCACTAATGAAGGAAGATCCACTATTTTCCAAGTCCTAGTTTGAGCAAGAGCAGTAAGTTCACTTTTCATAGCTTGTTTCCAACAATCAAATTTGTATCATATTAGCACACTATCAATAACTTACAACATATTAGCACACTATCAATAACTATCAAATATTAGCACACTATCAATAACTTACAAATACAACAGAATTCATCTATCAGACTCATCATTTACATCATCATTTTGTCATTAATCAACATCATAATTAACATTCAATTCACCTCATATCGTCACCATAATTAAAATATTAATTCAACAATATCATCAATTACCACACATTCAACATAGTATAAATTAAGCAACACCTTAATAAAGTTTCTAATTCCTCTTTTAACCCCACACTTCTAAATATGCACATTAATTTAATTATTCTCTCAAATGGCGAGGCAATTTATCAATTGAAGCTGAATTTATAATCATCTTAAAATATAAGGGTAGTTACAAATGCTATTATTCATCTACCAATATTTTTTATAAGAAACAATAAATGAATTGTAAAGTTACGTAATTTCACAGATCATGTCTATGTTTGAATCCTCATATATCAGCTTCATAAGTCTTTATGCAATTTTTCAACAATTCCTTTCATTTCAAAACCATAAAAAATGTTAAAATGATTAAATATTGTCTAAAATATAATGTTTTTGACTTGTGTCGTGTATCGTTATACTACGAGATGTGACATAATGTTATAGTAAGAAATAATCGAGCTTGCACTATATTGAGCTTTTCACCTTGATGCAAGTTAAGATGAACAAAAATATATATGTAATTGATTTGACTTCATTTAGATGTTCATAACTCTAGATATGATTGAAATACTACATACAATCCATGTTACTTTATCCACAAATTTCAGCAATATGTTAAACTAATGAAGTAAATCAACATTATGGAAAATGTCTATTTAATTAAGGAAATGAAATCATAAACACTTTATTAAATTCACAAACTAAAAAGCAATAAACTAAATGAAATAACTCCTAAATTTAATTAGGGAGCTTCTATGGTGCAGTCAGAAAATTGACTTTTTTGAAAAAGTTAATTTTGATTTTAAGGTTTGATTCATTTTTAAATTGTTGATTACTGATTAATGATCAATAGTAATTCATCTAGTAATGCTTGCAACATCTTGGACTTACAGGTACTATTTTATCGTTGGCATCTTTAACATGCAAATAGATTT
>Ga0228710_1010700_pt1 | contig 12152 bp, 6 predicted proteins | sample MedpolnodulmetaG_FD_177995 | JGI IMG/M metagenome (GOLD analysis project Ga0228710, IMG submission 177995) | Root nodule microbial communities from Medicago polymorpha collected in Santa Monica, California, United States - pink nodules | ecosystem: Host-associated > Plants > Roots > Nodule...
TATGAAATGTCATTTTGCACGATATGACCTGTGCATCGAGATGGATGTGTGTTTTTGTATGATATTGTATTTTTAATTATTTCTAAATGTTTATGACCCGTGCGGCAGCACGGGTGGGCGATCTAGTTACCTTAAATTCCTTTTTCCTCTAAAAAATAGGAAAAAACTTAGGTACAATTCTTTATGTGCTTTTCGCATGGTTCTTAACTAAATTCACAATGATTTCCTTAAATCCATAATTTTCTCAAAGTTTGTTATATCCAAAAAAGATGTATTTTTAGTTAAGAACCATATGAAAAGCACCTTGGGAATTGTACCTAAGTTTTGTCCTGAAAAATAATTCATTTGATTCCTTCAACATGATAAATGGATGATTTGCGGTTTTAATACTATGTTTAATGTTCAATAATCTTCTAGCCTTCTTCCCTAAATATAGTCGGTCCATCTTACATCATTTTCACTTGCTTATTCAATATTTCTGATGTCGATCCAGTCAAAGAATTATGGAGCATATCTGTGCGAATTGTACGTGTTCGGTTCATTCTTTAGAAAACATAGTTTTGATGGTTGCATCCGTATGTAATTCATGAAAATCCAAGTTTTGTAAATATGATTTGTGTTATGTATTTATTTTGATTTGAATCTTTTTAGTTATATCGATCATTCATGTTCATATTCATATATAAATGAGAATCCCTACAAATAAAATGCAATGAAACTTAAACCAAACCCAATAAAAATAATTATTTATTTTTCAACTAAAATTTAATATCCTACGAGAATTTTAAATAATTAATTTTCCAAAAATTTGTTTTAATTTTTAGAAAAATAAATCAAGCTAGGCAAATTTTCCAATCAAACTTATTAGGTCATATTTTGTTTTTAAAAAAATTGGACATACGTGATTCATTTGGTTGAGAAATGTCCAATTTTGTTTTTGGTTACAAGAAAAAATGTCCATTTAATCATACATTAACACTACAAGAATTATATTTATATAGTTTAACCTTTCTTTTGCATGTTTTGGTAGATGTGATGGTTTCTAGCGGTGGTAAAAAAGTAAAAATAATAATAAGAATGCAATTTTGATTTTCTAAGACTATAAATGTTGTTTACCTTGGATGTACATAAGTGATGTCCAGACTTTAGATAATGTTTTACTTTAACCAGTAAGTGAAAAAATTTCAATGCAGTTTGTTATTTGGTATTACTGATTCACTTTTTCTATGTTTTGAATTATACGTGATGTTCTCCATTTTTTGTTACTGGTTTAATACCTTAGAAATTGTTACGATAACAATCAACTTTTTTAGAGAAGTATGCTAAGGCTATATATGCTATCAATCATGACACTCTTATACATCTGGATTTGCAACTTTTGTGATTTTTAAGAGGACTAGCATTCATCACTCAAGGTCTCCGGACTTTCATTTATACACCTAAAAAATACTTAATTTTTAACTTAGGCTACTTGACATAAAAATAACAAAACATTATGGCTCAAGCATAATTTCTTTTTAGGTAGATGTTCACGGTGGTTTTTATTTATTTATTTCAATTTTTTTTTGCTTTTAGTTCTTTATTTAAAGCGAATTATTGTAATGCGTAAATGCTTTAAAGGAGATTTCACAATAAAAAATGATTTAAGGGAAATGATCTCCCAACTTTTGAATTAAAATACATTAAAGGAGAAATCTGAATTTTAGGGGTTGAAAACACATTTTGAATTAACATTCTCTCATTCTTTCTCCTCTCATTGAATTAACATGTTCTCCTTATTTCTCGGCTCTCGTTCTCTCGTAATTTATTTTTAATAGAAAATGCATTTCTCGTTTATTCCTAATTAAACAACCTAATAAATGCATACAATATACCGATTCTTGATAATAAAAAAAACATATTTCATTTGACCAATGAAAAAAGTATTTTAATTCCCTAAAAAAAGTATTTCAATTTTAATAGTCACCAACTTACCAGTATGCATATTATAAAAAAAATTGGCTCTCGATATTTTTTAATTTGTTTTGAATATAAGACACTTACATATAGGTGCCAAATTGGGTCTTATTATTTTGATATGAGATGATAGATTGAATTTCAATTATATAGTCGTAACTTTAACCTGTTTGAATTGGTCTGATGATGTTAGCTTAAGACCTTAAAGTATGTTCATTCTTAGGATCTTAGGTTTGATTCCCCAATATCAGTTCAGGTGGGCTAATTTAACTTAAAAAAAATACATAGTAGTTACATTTTTATTACGCCTCCTTCTTTTGAAATTTAGTTGTTATAAGCACATTCCAATATTAATTTCAAATCTAATAGTTCTAATTAATAATTTAAAATTTATGGCTACTTATTTAATTATTATTATTTTTAAAGAAAATTTTGAATTAGTTATGTACTACTCCCTTCAACCCTTTATATAAGAAACTTTTTAGAAAAAACTTTTGCTCTTTTTTTTATGGTTCAAAAAAAAATCTTTGGTTCTATTTATAATAAAAAATTGCAACATTTTAAGGTGTATTTATTGCGTAAAAGACTTTTTTTAGCTATTTGGCTGTGGTATATTTAAAAACACAACAATCAAGTGATTTATGGTAATTATGATTGAATAAACGACACTTGACATGTTAAAAACAATAATGTGGTATCAATTATTTTTTTGAAGAATCAATAATGACATTTATAATGTCTACAATATCTGGTCCTATTTATAAGAAAAATTTGAGTTAACAAGAGTTGAAGTATTTGATTAAAAAATTAGTCCAAATAGATCAACTTTTGTTGACTCAGCTTTCTCTTCTAAATAGGACACGAGGGAGTATTTTTTCGATCTAAGTCTACAATAATTGTTACTAAAAAAATGTCTACAATTTTGAGAAACATATGATAAATATCATTTTTTTTAAAATGTCTATAATAATGTGAAAGGAATATTGCATTTTGGGACGAGAGAGTTTTGAAGGCTTATTTATTTTGCTATGGTATAAAATTCTTCTAATGTGGAAAAATTAAAAAATTGTGTGTTGGAAGAGAAGTGTTGGAGACTTGGATAAATTCTTCAAATTTAATTTATATTGTTATAATACTTTAAATATTAAAAATATGTTAACATCTATTTATCATTCTCTATAAAAAAGACACTCTTCGAAATAGTGTGCAAGATTTCTCAATTTTTTCAGCTAACATATTACAACTAACGTGAAGACATTGTTTCATTCCCTTAACAAACAATTTTTTTTTTGCTTCAAATAGTCACTAATTTTCAACCTGCTAACACCTGGCCTTATTTTGGTATCAAGGGTCTTTTTTTTTCCCTTTATAGTTCCTTTTTTTTTTATCTTAATCATTAGCAACTTCATCTATATTGATTCTTTCACAGCTTCATCAATAATGATATTCCTTAGGTATTTGGTGTCCTTAGTAAGAATTAATATGAATATTTTAGCTGCAAGAGCAGCCCGAGCAAGAATGAAGCTCATACTGCAACAGAAACATCGTAATTTCAGGCAGATTTCGACAAGTACCTTGTTTATTATCTTAATTTTTTTTTTGAAGGGGTCTTTGGTTGTTTGGATATATACATTCTTTTGCTTTCGATTTTTGTAATTATTTAGGTTTTTAAATTAAACGAGTTATAATAAACCCATTAGTTAATATAATCTTTTAGAAAAATTGCAAATAACTGAACATCGATGGACCCAGACGAAGGACTGTAATATTATTATAAGTTAAATTTGATGCACCATTGGAGTAAAAATTGAATGAGTTGCTTCAAGATGATGTGGCTTAATGCAGCCCACAAAATACTCTTGTATGAAGTCCACCCTTAGGGTTGCTCTAATATACACAAAACTGACACACCAAACAACCAACTCACATAGCGACGGCAAGTGCAAAACGATCGCCTATGCAGAATGAAAAAATCATGTAGTTTGAATTTGACCCATAGGAAATCGACATAGGCTTGCTACTAAACACGCCCACTTTGTATATTCAAGCAACCTCCGAGATTCCAAAACCCGATGATTGGGCATCCTGATTGGTTTAGCTTTTCTTGATTGTGTTAGAGTTTCCTCATGATTCCTCTTCAATCTAATATTGATCCTTACGATTTGGTTGATATAAGATATTATAATCTTATTCTTAAATCGCAGTATTCTGCATCACTAACTTTATTGGAAGTTCTGAAAAAATTATTAGTTGGAACTATAAGATTGTATATTTGGATGGGCGTGAATTTATACACTTTTCTATCTACCAAGATCAAAATCAATTTTGCAGCTAATTCAATTTATGTGACGGTTGAGTCTTTGTATTTAAACAATAATTTATAATTGAGTTTGTTTAACATGTGCAATATTGCACATGTTAAAACAACTAAAAGTAATAATTTTTTATTGAAAAACATCAATTATTTATTGAAAAGTTATATATTTAACATAAAATACAGAAGTTCTAAGACAAAATTAACATTTTAAATTTCTCAACATGTGCAAATTTGCACATGATAGAAAAACCCTTTATAATTATTTCAACATGATCTTGGTGGTTCTAATTTACATTGTTAGATATTATTAATAATTTACATTTTATATTCTTTATGTTCAGATTTGACCACGGTGGAAGCACGTTTTGAGAGACATACATCAAAGGATCCTAAAAGTAACTTAACATGTACACCTAAACGTGATAGATACATCAATGTTGACAACCCATTGTCTTTACGTCGTAAAACATATAAAACCAAAACTCATCCTATAACGTCGTGCAATACCTCTGCTACGGAACACTATATATGTTTGATGTATTTTTTTTTCATTGGCTCATTTTTATTATTTGTTTTTAATAAGTACGTTTACGTATTACATATAAATACTTATTGACAATTATAAAATGTATACATATTCAAGGAAAAATATATATAACATGTTTACCATCCGCATAACTATATGAAATATATTGAAAAATATTTTGTATCGATTCTTATAAATATACAATTTGTTTGTGCATAAAAAAGACATATACAAATATGAATTATGAGGTCATTGTTGGAAGCAGTGGCAGTGCTACACATAACAGACATTTTACTCGCATGTCCAATCAAGGGGATTCATTAAGATCGATGGTTCTTGATATCAACAATATATCTTATAATGAATTACTAGATATTTTTCCAACCACTCGTGGTTTATCATAGTAAAATTAGCGTATCAACGTAGGGACTAAGTAAGGTTATATGTTGTGATGCTTGGTTGAAAATTTGAACTCTAAATACTAGAGATTTTCCCTGCTTACAGACTATTTTCTTATCATATGCGTTTTTTATTACAACTACCAACAACACAAAACCACTCCTGTACGAAATGGTTTAGTGCGAATGTATGATTTTCAATTGCTATTATTTTAGACATAGTTATTATTTTCATATGATTTTATTTTTGTTTAAAAAAAACAAAAGCGATCAGTGACATTGAATTTTTACAATTGTAATGTTGAAGACCCTGTTATGTGTTGTCGTTGGTGTGGTGCAGAGATGTTATTGGGTGAATGTGTTGAATGAAGCGGAAGTGAAGGTAGTGTTGAATTTTCGTTATGTTGTATGAAGGGAAAGGTACACCTTTCCCACCTTCAGAAACCTCATAAACTTTTATTTAATTTGTTACGCGGCGATCATCCAAAGAGTAAGCACTATTTGGATAATATCATAGATTACAATAATATGTTTTCATTCATATAAATGCGAGGTAAGATTGATCGCACAACAAATGACGGAGATGGACCTGCATATTTTGTTCTTGGAGGTCAAAACTATCATCACATGGGTAGTATGATGCTGAAGTCGGATTCTAGGCCGAAATTTGCACAAATTTATATACACGACACGCAAAACGAGTCTATGAATCAATATAAGCATTTCAAGTACGATATTGTTTAAATTTATTTTCATATTTCTGTTATATACCAAACAAATATTTTTAACGTGTTAATATATATATATATATATATATATATTTCATTATACAGTGCGAGTAATGATGGTCAATCACTTAATGAGTCTCTGGTGAAGACAGTTTCCACTAACTATGTGTTTCGACAGGTGAGGGATCATTTGAAAGAGGTGGTCCATCAAGTAAGTCTCCTTATGTGGAACGGGGAGACAGTTCCCGTCGACTTTATGTTTCGCAATCACGACAAATAAAAGTTAAGGTCAGTCGTCATCTAATGTTGGAAACTATCTTTCTAAACCGATTTTCACTTAAGTCACTTTCAAAAAGGGATTGAAAACACTTATACTGGATGAAGAAGGCCGTGTGTTTACTGAGACCACTAATGTTGGGTACCGTGGTGTATTTCAGAACGTTTAACTGGTCTTTCTAGATGATATAGATTTTTTATATGTCGAACTTTAATATTATGTTTTATGGAGTATTATTTTAACCCCTTTTTGACGATATTTTGTTGATCTCAAATAGTTGGTGTCTTTATTATTATTTGTTATACTTATTTTTTACACGATCGAATAATTACAAATTCATGTTAGATGTTAAGTGAATCCAATATATGCGTGAAAAAGATCAAGGAGTTTGAAAGAAACTACATCCTCCGGTCACTAATATAAGCAAAACTTTGCATTTTAGATTCATTCAATTAATAATGTATATGATCTTTATTATAAACCACACGCATCATTTAATGAATGAATCTAAAATATTAATTTTTGTTTATAATAGTGTCAGGAGGGTATATATATATATATATAAGGGTACCTGGTATGGAGACCAATTGACAAAAAATATAGAATGTTGCTTTCATTTTTTTTAACGGAAAAGTTTATTAAGTTTCTGTGAACTTTACCTAATTGGCAGAGATAATTCATTGTACATGCATGGTTGATCAGTTCGAGACCCCAACCCCCCAATTATAGGAAGAAAGCAAAAAAAAAACTCATATCTCCATGATCAATTTTCATTGTTTTTGGATAAATCCATCTATTATCGATATCCATATTAAAAATATCGGCTTGATTTTATTTATCCGCGTGAGATCTCCCCGCGTTAAAGATTATTATTTCAGTGTTACATGCGTTAGTATTAATATACAATGTTTAATTAATAACACAACAACAACACATGCTATTAATATATTATGTATAAAAGCAATGAATTTTCTATTTAATTAATGTTTATATAATAAAAATAAATAATCGACAATCTAGTCCGTGCTTGACACGGTTGTCCAAACTAGTTTCTTAGAAATCATGTAATTTTGGTGTGTATATAAAACAAAACATTAAATGTACATTTCAATATAAGTTTGCCCGCGTGTACTATCAAAATAAAATAGGAGAAATGTTTATAATAGAGATAATTGAATTAATTTAGGTGTTTGATTGAATAATTATGTCATAGTCGATGAACTTAAATTTGAGGAACAAACAAATTTAAGAAATCATTTTAATTTATTTGGTGTTTTTGTATAGATTGAGTAAACTTATTTAATACAAAGATAAAAACTTTATGGAGACCGGGTGATGCATCCGAGTAGTTATCTGATTCAATCTGATTCTTCTATGCGGTTCAACCAGTGATCCAGTGGTTCAACCAATGACTCAGTGACCCAGTAGTTCAACCAATGACTCAGTGACCCATTAACCTTACCGAGTCGATGATCGATCCGGTTTTTAAAACTATGTACGACATTCCAACATAGGAAAAGAAATCGGTGGTGGAAGAAATGACACATGTAATATAAATTCCTCTATTCTATCTATCGCTTCAAAATAATAATATCCAAAATCCAATCCAAACCCTAAATCCTCTATTCTATCTCTTCCTCTTCTTCACCACCATCAACAACAACGCGAATTGCTTCCGTTGTTGAACTCGAAATGGCCATCTTCTCTGCAACGCTAGGTTCCTTCGGTGCCATCTCCTTCCTCTCATCTTCACAGTCACAACAACACGATCCTTCTTCTTCCATCGTCAATCCTTTCAATTTCCCTAAATGCCCTCGCAAGTTACAACCACCTTGCCAGTGGCACTATCGTCATCACAATTCTAAAATCATGGTATCAAGTAGTAGTAGCAGCAACAATATTCATATTGATGAAGCAGACAGTGGTCTTCTTCAACGCCCTTCTGCTCCTGACTCTCATGATGCTCTTCGTCAAGCCAGGGTCTGTATTTCTTCAATTCATTGCTTTTTATGTTTCTTTCAATTTAGGAGAATATTATTATTATTTTTTTAAGTATGATTCTTTCAATTTAGGGATTAAGCAACAAAAAATGTAGTGTAGTTTTTTTTTTTGTCTAGTAGCCTAGTTTGCTAGAGCTCACACAATTAAATGTGGAGAAGTGGGTTCGAACCCCGGCTCCTGCATAAATTATGCAATGTCCCTACCAATTTTAGCTAAGCTCACGAAAAAAAAGTAACAACTTATATTTAAAATTTATGGATTCCTTAACTATAAGCTACATCTAATATAAAAACCTAATATTAATATTAATGTCACTACACTACTATATTATGCGTTGTGTTTGCCAACGGGGTTGGCACCTATGAAGCATGGATACAAACACTGACACGCCGACACCGCTGATAATTTGAGAAAATAACATAATTTAGTGAAATTATATGTGTCGGTGTCGGACACGACACTGGGATACGCCTAATCTGAGGAGTGTTTGTGCTTCATAGCACAAATGGTTTAACTTTTTGGTTCATGTTCTGAACTCCCACATTGGTAGTTTATTGTAAATCCTTGCTGACATTGCTTGTGATTCTCTTTGGTCTTGCACGAGAGTGCATCTCTCTTGATCTAAATTTAAGTTTAAACTCCTAAAATGTGTCGTGTTCTAAAACTTAATTTATGCAACGAAGTAGAGATCGTCAGATTGGAAGGCTGCAAACGCATATAGAGACAGTGGACTCATTTACAATGGTAGGGTTGAGGGTTTTAATGCTGGAGGCCTGCTGGTTCGGTTTTACTCTATCATGGGCTTTCTCCCATTCCCAGAGCTGAGCCCTATGCATAAAATACAAGGTATCTATCCATATGTTCTTCCTTAATGCTTTGGTTTTCACAACCTATGATACTATATTGATGCCATTTAGTCACTTATTGCAAATTTGATCCTTTTCTGTTCAGAACCAGATAAAAATATCCGAGAACTCGCAAGAGAGTTGATTGGTTCCATCTTATCAGTGAAGGTATTTGCATTATTTTACTACCATATACCTTTTTTTTCTTGTGAATCCAACCCTATTTGCGGCTTCTCTATCTATTAGTCCAGCTGAAGCTTTGGCATAAAATAATCATTGTTCTCTGAATCTTGAAAACTAATGTATATTCTTGCGGTGCAAGAGCCATATGATTTGAGCCATTTCAAGCACTATCCGAACCTTGAAATCTAGCAAACTCTTTAAAGGAAGTATTTAGTGCTTCCTGCATCATTTTGGTACCATAATCCGTTGCTTATGCTGAAATGGTTGCCTTAAATTTATAAATGACGACACTTTCTTTTGACTTTAGGTAATTATAGTAGACGAGGAGAAACGGAAATTGGTCTTATCTGAAAAGGAAGCTTCATGGTTTAAATATGCAAAACATATCAACATAGGGGACCTTTTTGAAGCAAGAGTCGGTTCTGTTGAGGACTATGGTGCTTTTGTTCATCTGCGCTTCCCTGACGGTAACTACTATGAGAATTTTGTATGTTTATGGCATCCTTTTTCACTTTATCATGGAAAAGTCACAAGTGACATCACAGAATGCTGCAGGTCTTTATCACCTTACCGGACTAGTACATGTCTCAGAAGTGTCGTGGGATCTAGTTCAAGATGTAAGAGACTTCTTAAGAGAAGGTGAAGAAGTGAGGGTCAAAGTTATCGGTATTGATACGTAAGTTTTCCAATATTTATGCCTTCTAAAGTAATAGTCTATTATTATTTGTTTTTTATAAGCAGTAGATTTCTATTATAAATGTTTGCGGGAAGACCAAATATATGTTTTAGTATCATTGCTTGTTGGTTGCCCAATTTCCTTTATAGTAATTAACTATGTTTTTGGCTTTAAATATAGTAAAGCTATTTTATTTTCTGTCTCGAACCGGCTTTCGGTTTCTAAGCTGTGTTGAGTGCATACAAAATCTAATTTTTTTTTTAAATTTATCTTCTCTTTACAATAATGAGGCGACAAAGATCAAACTCTACACTCTGCGTTTACAGTGACTCTAATACCATGCCATAAACTCTCACAAAACATGTGAATGGATTTTATATCCAACATGCATGTTGACTTTTTTTGCCATTTAATCTTGCAGTGTAAAGATGAGGCTTACACTGTCAATGAAACAGCTAGAAGAAGATCCACTGCTAGAAACTCTGGACAAAGTAATACCTCAGGTTTGTATAAACTTCCGTCCCTTTTTATAAGTACTCATATATTTCACATATACTAAGTATAATTGATTGTGTAATTAACATGGACATTTTGTGTATGATAATTTCTATGTTATCCTTGGTGTATAAATGTATTTAATATCTGGTTGTCATATTCGAAGACAAATTAGTAGTATTAATTAGTGTTATGTTTTGAAAAATAAATAATAAACACACCTACTAATTTGAAAGAGGGCTTGTATTTAGAGACACTTTTTTATACCAAAATATGCTTATAATTAGGGCTACATTCATATTTAGAATTTATATATGCATAAATATGGGTATTTGAGCACACGTCTGTGTGAATATGTGGGGATGTGAGTACCTAAATGTGTGTATGAGCGTGTACGTGTATCTGTGTATGAACATTTTTGTAACTCCGAATTTCATTTTGCAGGATGGTTCAGCTGTTCCCGATTCTTTCAGCAGTACCACTAGCAGTCCCATCGATCCCCTACCGGGGCTGGATACAATTCTTAAAGAGCTATTGCAGGAAGATGGGTATGTTCCTATCACTGTTTGAAGTATTTAACTACTTGGAATACCCAAAATCAGAGATACATCCATCCCTTGCCCCATATGGTTTCAATATTTCTTTTGATAAAATGATAATATATTATTACAAAGAAAGGTAGATAGTAATAATGCCTAAGGATGAGAAATCCTCCATTACAGAAAAATGAAAGCAAATGCCAAAGTGGCTCAAAAATGTAAACAGCTGCTTGATCTATATCAGAAACTGAAATTTCCTAATAAAAAAGAAACCATGCCTTATCCCATTACACAAGACATCCTTTATTGCTGCGCGGGAAAGAGTTGACAAATAGGTTCAAGAAAAGGTAGATAGGCATGTTATGATGGGGATTAGTAGGCATACAAGGTAATATGTAATTAGGATTTAGGTATATGTATCAAAGGAAAATCAGGAGAGGACTAAATTATGAAAAGATGGTGGAATCTTGTTGTTAGGTTTATTGATTGTTGAAAAGATCAAGTCCAGTAAAGTAAAGAGAACAGATCAGTAAGTTAGAGTTAAAAGGTGATCAAGTAAAATTATAGACAAACTCTTAAGAGATAGAACTAGGATTAAAAGGGGTGTATTTAGAGATGATTTATGATATATGATGTCATTTGATTACCGTTTTTCTGGAAACTGTTTGCTCTATTACATAACTCCTGTTACAGTTGGAAGATTTCTCCTTACCCTACAAGCTAAGGAGATGGTTGAAATCTAATACAAAACAATTAATAATAATTGATACTCTATGCTATAATTGTAAATGAGAGCTTTCTTTGCTAACTCATCATTACACTCATTGGCTACTCTAGTAAATACCAGTCTACATCCGAATTGTCTGAATCACCTAACAATATGTAGTTTTGTTGATAATTGCTGCTCTGTGGTCACTGAACCTAAGACCTGCTCTGATCCTTTTACTCACAAAACTATTGAAGTATGTAGTTTAAAGTAATTAGTAGAATATTTTCCACCATAATATAGTTCCATCCACCTTCATTGTTTTCCTTATTACAAAGTACGAGCTGAACAAATCTTGTACATTTATTGAAAGAATTAAATATTGATGCCACATAAATTTTGTTATTCTTGTGTACAATATGTAATGAGTTACATAAGATGTTGAACTAACTAATTTATCTTGTTGAAATCCATAATAATATAAAGTATATATGACAAGTGATGA
>Ga0228710_1010704_pt1 | contig 12147 bp, 6 predicted proteins | sample MedpolnodulmetaG_FD_177995 | JGI IMG/M metagenome (GOLD analysis project Ga0228710, IMG submission 177995) | Root nodule microbial communities from Medicago polymorpha collected in Santa Monica, California, United States - pink nodules | ecosystem: Host-associated > Plants > Roots > Nodule...
AACAAAGTCTCATCTAGCTTTAGGGGTACTAAAGTCTTAGTTTGAGCAGAAAGGTGTAAAGTCTAAGTGGGTAACTTAGCAAGAAAGGTGTAAGCCTGCTGAGGCTTAGAAAATACAGTTGTTGTAACTGTTTAGGTGAACAAGGTTGTAAGGTGCAGGATTTGAGAAGTTATCTCAAGCATCAAAGTGGAAAATCTCACAAGATTGTGAGGAGTGGACTAACCCACATTGGGTGAACCACTATAAATTTCTGTGTGTTCTTCTTCTCTTCTCTTTACTATTTACTTACAGTAAACATATCACACACAAACACATTTATTATTTAAACTGTTTTTACACTAACACTTTAGAACGTTCTGAAGTATGTCTGTTAACTTAACCATTCCAAGTTAACAACTTGAGAATAATTTTTAAGTGACAGGATTAATTTTTAAAGGGTCACAATTCAAACCCCCCTTCCTTGTGACTATTTTATCTACTTCAATAGTTAGTTGGCGACTGAAGTTGTCCTTAGAGCGAAAAAGGTAACAATTTCAACCGTGGCATTATTGTTTTGTTTTCCTAATACTTAATCCAAACTGAAATTATTAGAGTTTTACTTTTCCCACCCTGCTGCCTTCTCGCACACCCTGCAAAATTTCAAAAATACCCCTGGTCCGGATTACGTTTTCCGAACCAGATTGTTAGTGTTTCCAGATAATAAAATCCGGACGCATATGCTATGAAATTTTGTGTCTTTCTTTGATGCCAAGGGTCTCTGTTGACCGTTATACGACCCCCGCATAAGCTGCAATGCAATTGCAGGGGTCGTATGAGTGGTCAACAATGAGCATGACACCACAAATACTCCTAAAAGCTACCTAAAAAACTAAAAAAATATTGAAGAAAATGTAAGAAAGGAGGTGAAGAAGAATGAAGGAAAATGTTGAAGATCCAAGCCTTTTTATAGCCTAAAACAAGTCCTAGGTCATTTGGAAGTCAAGGAAAATGTGTTTTTCATTCAAAATCGTCCAAAAAACGCATTAAAACCTTTGGTGAAACCTTTGGTCCATACAAAAGGATCCTAGGATGAAGCTTTCTGGATTTCGAAATCCGGAATACACTTACGCCATGTGTGTATCCGGATTTCATAATCCGAACAGCATATCTTTGGTTATTTTATTGAATAAATGAACATCTTTGACGTAAATTAAAACATAATCAAAGTTTAAATAATATATATTATTCAAAACATAATGCAACAACTTAATTTAACAACGCATAACTAACACGCAATTAAAACAACATAAAACACACGATTAATTAAAACATAGCACATTATCACAGATCATCTAAACTAATTTCTTCGTATGGTGGTTCTAGGAGTGCCCTGATCTCTTTATAGTTTCTGGGCCGGATCAAACTTTTTAGAATTTGTTCAGCAGATCTAACCAACGAAGCATCCAACTCGATCGGTCCTCTAGTACTGTGCTGACCAAAGACAGAGAACATGGTTCTTACGTCGTCGTCGTTCGCGAGTTTCATCCGGCTGAAGCAAAGAGATCTGACTGAGTCGGACAATGGACATCGACATTCAACACCGACCACCCTCCTCGTGTCTCTGTGGTTGAGTTGACGGTTGATTTGATCCAGCTCATCCTTTAGCCCGGAGAGGGTGACATCGTTGCGAATCCTAAACAGATGGGGTGGTGTTCCACCGTTGTAGTAGACTGCCGATAGCTTGGTGTTCATATCAAAGCTAGGGAATTCCATGATTTTTTTTCTAGTGTAGTTTACTTGTATTGAAAATAGTTTACTTGTAATGAAAACAGGGACCCCTATTTACAGAGGTATCTCGGCGTTGTGGACCACAACAATTGTCGGTGCAATGTGGGACACACAAAAGAATCCAATGCTGAAGCAATCCGGATTAAATTCTGAACCAACCCTCACCCATTCACAAAGTCCCAAGTTTCCCTTTGGTACACCCCATAATCGTATTTTTCTGGAATACATAATCCGGAATCCATGTGTAATCCGGATTACATATTCCGGAACGCACCTAAAGAATTTGGCTGGTGGTCTGCACCACAAAGAAAACATTTTTCAAATGTTTTTGGACGGTGGTTACACGTTTTTCGACTGCATTGATGTCTTTCCCACCGTTTTTGGTCCCTCCCTCCCCTTTAAATATGCTTCATTTCCTCACAATTTCTCACACCCTCTTCTTTCTCCTCTTCTCCTATTCCTTCTACTACAATGTGTTTCCATCGTTGGCCTTTCATAGAAAGAAGCCTCTTTGGTAATCCATCAGGGGTCATATGATCGGTCAATAGGGAAGGGATCAGTCTGGGTGTGAGGTTGGTCTGTCTGGGCGTAAGTTTGACCATCATGGTCTCTTGCTCCCTAGAGGCCCCTGTGCCCCCTCTGTTTCCCCTCCAACACCAAAGCTACTAGTATGTCCTATCAGGCAGCATTGGTTTCTTCTTCCCTGCCATCGTCTTTCCTCCCCCCCTCTTTCCTCTCCACCAGTGGCTGGAACCACTGGTATAGCTTATGTAATAAGATAAGATTAGAAATAGTTTTAGGTTCTTATGTAATAAGCTTAAAAAGTTTCAACATTATTGTAATGTATTATTTCTTTATCAATAAATGAGTTTTTTTTTATCTTTTTGTCTTTTTATTTTTGTTTTATATTTCTATTTGCATTAATTTTACGAATTTGAAAGCTTAAAATGAAAAACATTCTGGAAAAAGAGCATTCCAGATTTTAAATTTCGGATAAATCTGGAAATCCCTATCAATGGAGTTCGGAAACTAAATCCAGACTAGGGGTAAAATTGGAAGAAAAAAAAGGTGCGCGAGGAAAGGCATAGGGTGGGAAAAGTAAATCTCAAATTCTTATCCTCCAACTGAATTACTTTATGACTGTAGGCAGGGCCGGCCCATAGCCCGTCGAGGCTGGGCTATGTCGCCGGGCCCTTGTTTTTTTGGGGCCCGAAACATATTTTTTTATATGCAAGGCACTTATTTAGTATCTATATAGAGTTAATGCGCAAAAAATTCCAAACAAAACATTGAGCTTTAGTGGTGTGCTTGCTTATGGTTAAGTTTGTGGTTGTGGGTTCAACTCCCACTAGAGTAAGTTTTGTTAATAAATTTTCTTTTTAGTGCCTTCTTTAGTTTTTTGGGGTCCAAAATTTAATTTTTTTGTGAATCCTTAAGAATTAAAATGGGGCTAACAAATTTGTTAAGACGGCCCTGATTGTAGGACATGACAAGTGATATATGTCCTCAATATAACAATCCTAATTTCTTTTCGAATGTTAATATCAGTCATAATCCTCTGCTGCACGTCGTAGGAAAAGTGATCCAGCATGGTTGTGCTTCAAATCCTAATTTTTTTTATTGGTTGTTCACAGTGGCGGATCTTCTTGGGAGCTCATGGTAGCCATGGCTCCTCCCCAGATAAGATATTAATACTATATTATACAGATATTATCAGAGATTTTGCTTGTGTCGCAGTGGAAATTGAAGTTCAAGGACTTGAACCACTGTTCATAGGGTGGTATCCAAGCACTATGAACCATCACACCAAGCATTAATTTGTTACTATTTTGTGAAACAAATTATATTTATATGCAAAAACTATTTGGCTCCCCCAACATATTTTGTCAAGATCTGCCACTGGTTGTTCAATCACCAACCAACTCTAAGAGTATTGTCTAACAAAGAAACAAAAGGCCAAATCTAAGATATCAATACTAGATATAAATAGAAAATGATAGGAAAAAAAACTTAGGTATTTACTTCGGATCTTTTTGTATGATTCTTAACTAAATACACTTTTTTGAATATAACAAACTTTGGAAAAATTATGATTTTAAAAAAATCATTGTAAATTTAGTTAAGAACCATACAAAAAACATATTAAAAAATGCACCTATGTGATTTCCTATTATTTATAGCAATGATGATGAAACCAGAGAATGAAAAGCATCACATAGCGTAAAAAACACCATATTTACAATTAGAGGAGGTTACAAACGGCCTCAAACATACAAAAAATATACAACAACAATTAAGTCTTATCTCACTTAAGAAATTCAACAATATGAAATAAATGATGTCATAGTATTTTATCATATACCATATTTATATCTAATTTATCAATCTTTAAATCTTTCTTTTTATGGTTTTCCTAGATCTTCCGCTGCCTAGTGATATGACCTATTATCTACCCCAACTCTCTTTCTAATGTTGTCATCTGTAATCTTATCTCGTCTAATCGTACCAGACACCCAACACAACATCCTCATATCTACGTTCCAACCTCCCATTTAATTTTCCATTCGACTTGATTTCATATATTTGTTTTTAGAGTTATGATATACCCTACGAATGGTTTGGGCAAGAAACACAAGAAGAACTCTTAAAAAAAGGAAAATTAGCAACACTCACTTTTGACCACTCTATCTGGCACTCATTATTTTATTCGATGTGATCAATGTATGTCTTACCACTTTGTGTAGATTCTATTTTCAATGTGTAGACCCACAATAATTTAAATGAGTAAGAGAATAAATATTAGAGAGAGTGTTTAAAAGAGAATGTTGCTAGTACTACTTCTTAAAAACAATAACAAAGTCAAGATAAAATGAAAGGGCGGAATACATGGGAGCGGTTGGAAATAAAACACTGAGTATGCTATATTATTCTTCGCTTACGTTCACTAACTATCCGTAACAATATTATTTCCCTTGTTTTAAACAACAATTTTGGCGGCAGTAAGCAACTAAGTACATGCCAATTCAAAAGTTATGCATTTAAAGTTGTATGAGCATACAGTACACATCGTATTTAAACAAGGTTGTCTCAATTAATTATTTCTTAATTTATGTTTCAAAATCGTAATAAATATTTAGAGCATCTATAACAGAGACACTCATTTGTTTAGTACTTAAATGAGTCACACATGTACACATGACTTATTTATAATTTTTATTAACAATACTTAATAAGCACTCAATCGCTTCAATTCATGATCTCTAACAAAAGTTCTAAATGAGTCTCATCAATAAAATACACATACGTTGTAATGATTATTTTAATGAAAAATATTGTGGACCTCACTTAAAACTGAGGTGCTTAACCGAGACCTTTTTTTGTGTGAAGAAGTGCTTAAACGAGACCTAATGTTCAATAAGTATCCAAAATCATTGTTCCTCAATGTGGATAGCTCATAGGTACCGGGTCTTTAAATATGGAGACTCTTTCATTGAAGATGATCTTAGAGTTTGATTGATACACATAATATAATAGAAACATGATAGGATAAAGTGCTGGATAAGAATACGATAAGATAGTGATATGATAGACGTTTATCATATCATATTCAACTAACAAGATTAACTTTGCCAAAAAATTGCATGTATATAGTTTTGAATTTAATTTTTCGTATCTTTGAATTATATAAATTAACAAAAAATACTAGAAAAAATTAAATGAGTAATTAAATAATTTTATATCTGTTTTTCTTTAAAAATCATTGAAATTACTAAAAAAAACAATTTCAAATTTATTTTAAAAAAATCACAAGTAAGTAAATAATTTTATTACATAGGTTAGGTAAAATAAAAAAGATACAATATATATAAATGAAAAAACTACCCTAGCAATAAAATCATATTTAATTTGGTAAAAAGGTTAAAATAACACTCATTTTTTTTGGATATTTAATAATATTTTTATTTTAAAATATTTTATCATTTTTATTTTTTTGATTTAATATCAAATTATTTTTTTATATTTTTTATTCATACATAATTTATTATATTTGAATTTTGATATTTTAAACAATATTTATAGAGATAAATAAGTAACTTATTTTCTTATGCTATCAAGTTGGTTTCTAACCCAATTCATATTCAAGACAAGAAATATAACTAATGGTATTCAATCAAAATAGTATTTTTCATTGAATTCTTTAGTTTTTGAAAAACATTGAATTGTTAGTTTTATTTTTTAAATTCTAATTGTTTATTTTAAATAAAAATTGGGGAAGTGGTGAATTTTTATTAATTAAATTACCAGTACTGGCCATATTATGGTGGTCTTTTAGTGATTCGAACTCATCACCTTAAAATTACAAGGCAAAACTTTTACCGATAAGCTAGCACCTCAAATGTATCATAATAGTGTTTTTAATTATCCACATATTAAATATTATTTTCATCAATATTAATAATAGATTAAAACTTGTTCGAAAAGACAGAGACATAACACTTTTTCTTTGAATAATCAAAAGTTTAAGAGGGAGAAAAAAGAGAAGCATCGACAAAAGAAGTATAAACATATGGTCTTAATTCTCTCTCTCTCTCTCTATCTCTCTCATACACACTCATTTGAATTGCACTACTAACATCTCTCTCTTTGTCTTCCTTATGGCTGGGTAAGTCTCTTTCTTTATCCTACTTGTTTCAGTATCGAGAATGATTTATTTTTCCCACTAAAACTTCATATATGAAGAATACAACCGATGTCTTGTAAAAAAAATTGATTATCTGAAATGGGATTTGCTTCTTTCATGGAAATATCTTGATTTATTGGATTTGAGCTTGCTATGCTCATGGTTATTTATTGTAAAACATTAAATGAAAGGTCACCATTGAATTTTTTTTCCTTCATATTCTTCATCATGTGTTTAATAGTGGATTATATGCACTTTAAGAATTATTTACTTCATTAATATTGAACCATGTTGATCATCCTTTGTAATTTCAAATTGATTTCGGAGTTGTTTTCCCCTAGTTTAGAATTCGATGGAGATGGTTGTAGATTGAGTAATATCACTTTAGTTTCTCATGTTGATCAAGGTTTTAAACCGTGATCGCGTCATGATTGCGTTGCGATCCTTGATCCTGAGCAAATTGTAGTCAATTAGGTATGATGCAATTACAATTACGGTCATGATTCAACCATAGAGGTCAAGATATAAAATCGAGTTTGTCAGGATTTGTGATCCTTGATTCTGAGAAAAATGTAGCCAATTAGGTATGACACAGATTAAATTGTGGTTGCAATGTGACCAGAAAGATCAAGGTTGTAAATCTTGGTTATGTCACAGTTGTGTTGCGATCCTGGTCCGGGAAAAAAATTAAAGTCAATAAGGTATGATACAAGTTCAACTGTGGTTAGGATGCAACCACCAAGATTGAGGCTTTAAATTGTATTCCCATCATGATTGTGTTGTGATTCCTCATATTGGGCAAATTGCAGTCCATTAGGTATGTGCCGGTGTGCAGCTACAATTGCAATCATGATGCGGTCAAGGAGATTAAAGATTTAAATTATGTCTGCTTCACGATTGTATCGTGGTCATTGATGATGAACAAATTGTAATCAATTAGGTAGCATGCGACTGCTATTGTCGTTATGGTGAAGTACTAAAGACCATGGTTTTAAATTGCAATCACGTTGAAATCCTCCATTTTGTAGAGGTTTGTAACCACATGCATCTTATGTGGGGCTCAATTGCGGTTGCATTGTAGTCGTGGAGACATACAAAATTTAGATGTCTTGACCTAAGTCGGAGTTGTGATGTAGTTGTAGAGAAATTAAAAACTTTAATGTCACAACCCAAATTATGCTTGCAAACTTTTTCTGAAACCTAGGTATGTTGTCGGGCTTCCCACATCATCCACGGTTCAGACCCATTGGACTTAAATGTGGTTGAAATTTCACCTTCATTTTGATCTGGCCCTAGCCGCTTAATTGGGGGATTTGGTTTGCCTTCATTGCTCATTGCAACTTTCAACACGTTCACTGTTCTTGGACTCCCCACATCATCCATGTTTCGGGCCCATTGGGAACAAGCGTGAGGAGGCCCATTGCAACCTTCAACACGTTCACTGTTCTTGAATCACTATTGTCGAAGTTTATGTTGTAATGTGATATAAAATCTTTTCTTATATATGCAGACCATCGTGGTTGGTGGACCAAAGTACACCTGCAACCGCTATAAGGTGTGCATCCCGAACGACCGCAAAAGTTACATCGGAAAGTAATCTACCAGAGCTTGCCCTAATCGTCAACATGTTGCTGACAATACTCAGGTATGTATATTTTTAAATTTAACTTTTTTTTCTGTTTTAAATCGTATTTCACCGATATAGAACATTTTGTTTTGTCTACATATTGCATTTGTGTGCGTAAGGTTTTATTTCATGGAAAATGTTCAAGTGCTTCATCCATATTCATTTAAGAAATCACACATTTGATACGAGCTCTAAATCTATTTCTTCCTTTCATTAAAATTCCTTTAAATTTCTTCTACATTCTACCCCATTGTCCTTACTCCTAAGACATTGATCACGGTCATAATTGAATATAAGAAACTCCTCCATAGGCTTAATTACATTGCACATCAATTCCACCTGTCTCTCTAAGCTATCCACTCTTGGGTTATTCTGGTCGATGACATTCGTCAGGTTGGAACAAATGTTAGATTCAAGAGATGCACAAAAAATTAGGACTAAAGATTAGAATGCATAAGTCATCTTACACGACACGAACACGTTGACACGGTTGATGAAATACATAAGTTATCGACTGATAATAAAAAAATTAGAATGCTTGTCTGAGTTTTCAGATACGTGTCATACGAGTGGCATACTTGAGTCGGATCTAAAGAGTGTTGCAAAGGAAAAACAATTTTTTTATACACTTGTTTGAGTTGTCTGATATGTGTCGTACGAGTGTCGAACATCGATCCATGTTAGACACCGTGGCACATGACTTGAATTCCCTGCTATAGAGATTTCACGTTGTAGCAGACCTCAACGGTAAATTTGAGATCAGACGGTCCAAGTTTCAAACACGTTTCACATAGTAAAACGATCTCAACCACCCATTTGAGATCGGATGACCCATATTAAACACAACATCCTTCTCTAACAGCGGGAAATCCAATTTTCCACAATACATATAATTTTAGAGGTGTCCCTGCTTCTTCGTATGAACCATGGAATTAAACCATAATTGTAATGTTACATTCTTGAGCCCCAGTAGAGTTCTCTTATCGCAAACTCTAGTCAGAGTCTTAAGCCCCAATAGAGTTCTCTTCTCTCAAAATTACAATCAGAAAACTAGTCACTAATAATACCAACCGCTATCCATGCCTATATAAATAAAAATCTGTGTTCCTAGCCTAACTTCTAAGTAAAATAAGTACAAGCCCTAACATTATTTTTCTATAATAGTGCAACCCTAATATCGATATAACTGCATGCCTTGCCTGATTGCCAACAGAAACCCCTTTTTTCCCTTCTTCTTCTTCTAAACGGTCTTTTCAACATTTTTCCCAATAGATGTAGATGTAATAACAGTAGACCAAATCATTGTGAATGATTTAGAGGTAATTGATTCGTCTTTGAACCAAAATCAAATACATGACATTATAGCATGGTTATTACACAGTAATATTATGTTCTCAAATTTCCGATTTCGATCTTTGTTCTTATCATATCTTCGAATTTTGATTTTAGTTCTTAGCTTATATCTGGAATCAAGAAGCGTTTTTTAAAAAATTTATTAGCATTTTTGTTTAATTAAGTCCTAAAGTATCACACTTATATATATATATATATGTATTCTGATATTTGAATAATTTCTGTTGTTAGGTAACACAAGAGTGGCCTGGACTTCCTAAAGGTGTTAAATTTGATCCATCTGATCAAGAGATAATATGGCACTTGCTTGCAAAAGTTGGTGAAGGAAGTTCAAAACCTCACCCTTTCATCGATGCATTTATCATTACTCTTAAAATGGATGATGGCATTTGTACTCATCCTCAGCATTTACCAGGTGGATAATCTAAGCTTTATTCAAATTTGAATGCTTGATTATTATTATTTTGATCAATATAATAAGCTATATGATTAAACAATATAGGTGTTTCACAAGATGGAATTGTTTTACACTTTCTCCATAGAGCAGTGAAAGCTTATAGTACTGGAAGTCGAAAGCGGCGAAGAATATGTGGTAAAGAGTTTGCTTATGTCCGCTGGCACAAGACTGGAAAAACTAAACCTATCCTCTTGAACGGAGTTCAGAAAGGCTGCAAAAAGATTATGGTTCTTTATATGTTTCCAGAGAATGGAGGAAAAGGTGAAAAAACTAACTGGGTTATGCATCAGTATCATCTTGGAACAGAAGAAGATGAAAGGGAAGGGAACTACATTATATCTAAAGTATTTTACCAGCAGCAGCAAGCCAAATTGGGAAGAAAAGATGATCAAGATGTTCCTGAAACCGCGGAAGTAACTATTGCCAATGTTGATCTTGTCACTCCCAATTTTGTGACCACCGAACCTCCTCTTATTTCTCCCAATTTTGTTGACCAAGAACAAGAAACTCACCATATTCCTATGGTAAAACTTTTAACTTCATTTTCTTCTCAAATTTAAAATGTTTTTTCCAGTTATCATCTGCCACTAATATATTTTCTTATTGTATCTTTTGCTTTGTTATTGGAAGAGGGTCTATCACATGATGAAAAATAAAAAATGCAACCATTCTTTCTGTGACATCAAAAATCTAGTTTTCTTGTGTAAATGAATTAGGAGAATAGCTTAGCTTAAGACTAAGGTTGTAATTATTAATTCCTTATTTCTAACACCAATTCAAAACGGGAATGATTCAAGATTCTTACAAGATTAATTTATAAGTTTTGGTTTGTGGAAATATGAAAAATAACCTAAGTTGATAATTTTGTTCTTTTGTTTGTCTTCTACACCAGATTCTACAAAATCTTCCTCGGTTAGAAGAATGGCTACTTAATAGTCAGGATGACTGTGAAGAGCTTCCAAAAGTTGACCCGTCGACGGGAGAAACTCAAGAGATGGATAACATTGACCTGCCGCTGAATCTATTGGATTCACAGCAACTGCAACTTCCGGAAACATTGTCTTGGTTCGAAGATTTCTTTCAAAGCCAGTCTCCGAAAAGGCACGAGGAAAATGACGAACAAAAGAACCAGCCTAGTCTTTCGACATATGCTCATTTAGGACCAGAGCAGTTGAAGAAAGACACGGAAGAGTCCCAAAATCTTGACCACACTGGCAATGTAGAGCTTGACTCAGAACCTTCCGACATTCGATTAAGTCAACTGGTATTTTCCTATGCTCTCAATGATCTTCCATTACGTTAAATTCATTTTTAGTTTTGTCCCACAAATTTTTTACTATCTGTGATGCATTTTTTTTTCCCTTATAGGAATTATTCAGCTCACAGGAGCTATATTGCCTAGGGTGGCAATGCCTTCTGCAACTGCATCTTTTGATAAATAGCAATGTTGAAATCAAAGGGTTGTATAAATTGTTACAACTTTTGTGAAGTAGTGGTTTGATACATTTGATCAACATAGCTGTAATCAATGCTTTATTTTTGTATGATGAAGTTGTAGAGTCATAGTATGTTTCATCCAGGTACTCAAATATTGGAATGTGGACATATATGACTTGTCCACATATATAATTAAGACATATGGTGTGTTACCGACTTTGAAAGTAACGTATACATTGTGTATAATTACTATGTTTTAGAAGATACATGTGTTGGTCCCATAGACAAATTAATGCATTGTCTACCTTAGAGTTTGTTAAAATCATGTGATCTTGACAGATTCATGAACGTTAAGAGTGTTCTACAGCCTTGCAGGTCATGAAATTGAAACTTGTCTTCGAGAGAGACAGCTAATTTAGTGACCCAAAAACATGTTTTCGTTTTCAAGGGTAGCATGATAGTGTTACTAATACTATCTACTAGGAGGGAAGGGTGCCCCACTATATATTAGTAGAGAACATAACAATTTATCTAGTTTATGCTAAAATAATCTTGTCTTTTATTTACTCTTAAAAAAAATGCTAACAAATGTCCATAAGACACTAGTTAAAAAAACACATAATAAAAATTTCTTAAAACATGTGTAATCAAACTTTTAAAATTATACAAAATGCTCTTTTCAATAAATAAAAAATTCACTTTTGTTTCCTTAACTATGTCCTTGGGGTCGGACTCATTTTCATGTCATATCTCATTTAACCAGAAACTCTTAATCCACTCATGTTTAGGACTTAACTTTTCTGTTTTTGTTACTTCATAATAATT
>Ga0228710_1010707_pt1 | contig 12147 bp, 7 predicted proteins | sample MedpolnodulmetaG_FD_177995 | JGI IMG/M metagenome (GOLD analysis project Ga0228710, IMG submission 177995) | Root nodule microbial communities from Medicago polymorpha collected in Santa Monica, California, United States - pink nodules | ecosystem: Host-associated > Plants > Roots > Nodule...
GAAAACCATTCGAGAAACCATTAGAAAAGATTTAGAGGTCAATGAGTTGGATCCAAATATGGTTTTTGATAGAACACTATGGCGTCATTTGATCCATGTAGCCGACCCCACTTAGTGGGATAAGGCTTGGTTGTTGTTGTGGTCTCTTGTGACCAAGTGGTCAAGAGTTTGATCATTGCCACCCCCCATTCTAAACTGCAAAAACAAATCAGCTGAAAATAAATGGATCAGTGTATTGTCCTTGTTTCGAACCAAAAGGGCTTGTGTGAGAAGACATGTTATAACAATAAAACCATTCACATGCTTATTGCTTCTAGGATAGTTGATTCAGGACGGCAACAAGAGGGAATATGACTATTAATCTTAAAATGTTGTCATGCTGGCATTTTTATGCATTGTTTCTTTTTATAATATCATATCGTTTAAGATCATCATTATTGTTTATTGGGAAATAACCATAATGCTTTAAAACCAATTCCTGGATTATGGACTGCTTTTGGTTCAAAACTGGCTGTCATTTTAATTTTGTTCATCAGTTTCTTATAAGGCAGATATGCATAAAGTAAGTGTAGTGGAGATAACGATGTTGCGTTTGATGTGTGGTAAGACTAGACGGGATAGGATTAGAAATGACAACATTAGAGAGAGAGTTGGGATAACACCTATAGTAGAAAAGATGGTGGAAAATAAGCTTACGTGGTTTGGGTACATAGAGAGAAGACCTGTTGATTCTGTAGTAAGAATAGTAGATCAGATGGAGGATAGTCAGATTACAAGAGATAGAGGAAGACCTAGAAAAACTATAAGAAACTATTTGGGAAGATATAGAGATCAATGAGTTGGATCCAAATATGGTTTATGAATTTATGATAGAACATTATGGCGTAATTTGATCCATGTAGCCGACCTCACTTGATGGGAAAATGCTTGGTTGTTGTTGTATCAGTTTCTCATAGCAATGAAATTATTCTCTTCAAATTAGACTATGATGCGTACTTCTATTGTTTTTTGTGTTAGTCACTCTATTAATTCTTTAGGAGGACTGAATCAATCAGTTCTTCCTTCACTGGCTTTACTGTGCACTTGAAGTTTAACTGTTACAGCTTGAACATTTTGGCATATCTTTTTCTTATGGCAGATTGATAGGGCTAGTGATCCCCAGAAAATCAGGCTAGAAGCTGGAAAAAGAGATGATGTTGTATGCATATCTGCCTTAAGTGGCGATGGCATACAAGAATTCTGTAATGCAGTTCAAGACAAACTAAAGGTACGAAGTTGAAGCCTGTTTTAATATGATTTCGATATCATGTGTGGTCCATTTGTTAGACCTATTTACATTTGCTGGTTAAAATTCTGTTATTCTTTAACAGGACTCCATGGTATGGGTGGAAGCTTTGTTACCATTTGAAAATGGGGACCTTCTCAGCACCATACACCAAGTTGGAATGGTTGAGAAAACTGTAAGTAATTAATTTATCAATTGCTACCTGTTGATCATAGTCCGACAAATTCAACACTGTTTAGAGTTTTCTTATTTGTTATTGTTGGATTTCCTGACATTTTATCGGATTCATATATAGGAATATACCGAGCAAGGGACATATATCAAGGCTCATGTGCCCCTACGTTTTGCGAGGTTGCTTACACCTATGAGACAACTGTGTGTACCACGACCTTAACTTTCTTAAACATGTATATATGTTTTTTCAATATTAACTTTCATACATATCTGTCATTAGGTGGTGTAGAACACCGATTAATATAGTTTTGTATCAGTAATGTTTGAAGCCACCTGCGAGATATACAATTATAATGACTTGCACCATAACAGGTCTTAACTCATGTAGAACTGTACATATTTGTATGTAATTATTGAAGTTAGATTAGCAAGCCCTTAAAAATGGGGACCGTGTTGAAAGCCTTGAAGGATGATTTTTTTTTTTGAACAAAGCCTTGAAGGATGATAGCAATGCAAAGTGTGTTGTCATACATATTCAACTACGTTTGTTTTTAAATTAAATACTTCCTCCGTCATAGTTGTCTTTCACACATGTCATTGCACAACTTTGACCATTAATATCTTTAATTATATATTAGCAAAAATTATAAAAAGTTGATATTTTGAAAAATATTCATTGAGACAAATCTAACATCTTATTTACTAACAATTGTCTTTATATATTAGTACAAAAATATGGTCAAAGAAGATTATGTGAATAGTGCACATGGTCAAATTGTGACAATTATCTTGAGATGGAGGGAGTAACATTAATTTCAAACCTAGAATGTTCCGTAAAATTCCCAAGATATTATTGTATTTCTGCTAACACAGCATGTTCTACATTAGTATAGGGAATCAGATAAAATTTAATTACTAACGTAGCATGTTCTGCATTCAAATAGGAAACTTTAAATGTTTATCATCAGTATTTCATGATCAGCGATCTGGTGTCGGTTCTGCTATTTTTCCAAGGAATCAAATCAAAAGAATAACAAAATGGATAATAAAATTTTACTGTCACCTTGGCCTTATTTATCAAAGAGACTGTTGATATATAGTAATAATTGGATGAAATGAACGCCATTGACAGGAAAAGTTTTTGTGATTTGCAATAGAATTAGTTTTTTTTTTTTGTCAAGGCGATAGAATTAGTTTTAATATCAAAACAAAGTTTTTATGTTCGGTCATTCCTTAGTTTCTATACAACGATAAAATGCTTAAACTAGGGGCCTAGAGCTTGATAATAGATAAAATTGTTAGGTTGAACGTCACGATCAGAATTCAAACCTCAATTCATCCACTTATGTGTGTGAGTTCTTAAGTGATTATTGTCATTGCGTCTATCTAAAAAAAATATAGTAAGTTTATTCGACTATATGATTTTCTTCAATGAACAATTGATTGAATTGAACACATCCCTCAAAGATTGGTTCATTTTGTTATTTATTTTCCTAAATCACTAAATTGCATTCTAGCTTTAACTTTTCATACGACCAAGTCATAAATCACATAACCGTATGAGCTATGAGGTTGATATATACACACATTGCCGGTGTCACGACATGGTGTGTTCACATTCTACTTATTCTGTATGTGGAATGCTACTCATCTTCCTTTCTTGCATCTCAAGTAGAAAACCACAAAAAGAACAAAATGTTAATCTTGAAACTCAACTATCTAATGCGGTCTCTCTGCAGGTACATGAAAGTACTTTCAATTTTCAGATCTTCAACACGTAAAAGACCTTTAGAGATCAATCTCATGCGTCAGCTAGAGAAGAAAATATGGTTCTACTGCTTCATTAATAATTAAACAATATAATAGTATCAATAGTAACCGTTAGATCACGGAAATTATTTGACTTTAACCAAATCTAACTAAAAGTTCATACAAAAGATTACTTGTGATTGATAGTGTAAAAACTAAAAAAGTTTTACATTGACAGTCGATGAAAATTAATATCATTAGACCATATGGTAATATGATAAAAGACATGGTAAATTAGATAATGTGATAAAGATTAGCTACTAAATGAAGTTTGTAAAAGTGCAAAGTCTGTTGCATTCAAAATCAAGGAAACATATTTTACCCACTTCATACTTTGTCATAAACATGAACGAATGTATTATAATCTCAGTCTTTGATAAATGTTACAACGTTGCACTACACTTGGCCCTTTAACTTACACTAGTATTTGGAATCAAACCTTTTAAGCAAATCAGTTATACACTATTTTGATAAGGTCCAGGAGCAGGTAAACCAGAACCACTACATATTGCATCATAGGTGGGGCTAGGACAGAACATGTTGATAAAGTCATAAGTTTACTACTTGCACACATTAGGTGATTAATTTGTTGAAGATAGTAGTGAGTGGTTTGATCCTTTAGCATTATATATACCAAACAATCCAATCCAATATGCCACAACAATATTAATAATCATCAGACAAGTCTCTTTGCATTCACTTGTCACAATGTCTTTCACCAAAGTCATTCTTCTTGTAGCAGCTTTTCTCTTAGTTACACTCTCCCATGCTCATCCTGTTCCTGATTTTCACTTTGGCTGGGGTGGTCATCATGGTGGAACCACTAAAGGAATGTCTTTTGGACTTTCTCCTCAATTCTATCAGTTTTCATGCCCTCAAGCGAATGACATTGTCATGTCAGTCTTGGAGAAGGCCATTGCTAAGGATATCAGAATAGCAGCTTCTCTTCTTCGACTTCACTTCCACGACTGCTTCGTGCAGGTAAATTTCAAACACAATACCAATACATGCTCTAAATACAGGCCTGAGTCGCGACATAAAGGTTTTTAAGTCTTTTCATTTGTACCTGGACACATATGATCGTACTTCAATATAATATCAAGAATTGCGACCGCAAGTAAAACATAAAATAATTTCATAATTATGTATCCAAGTCTTCCTGAATACACTTTCTTAATTTGCCCACAAATTTTGAGAGAAAAAAATAGATTCATTTCATAATCTTTTGCATGCATATGTCAAGGAGCTGAAAAATTTCTCTTCATTTTACTTTTAATGACAGGGCTGCGATGCATCAATTTTGTTGGACGACAGTGCGGCAATTGTCAGTGAAAAAAATGGCGGACCTAACAAAAATTCAGTCCGAGGTTTTGAAGTGATTGATGAGATCAAATCTAAGTTGGAACAAGCATGTCCTCGTACAGTCTCATGTGCAGATATTGTTGCCCTTGCTGCTAGGGGATCCACTGTTCTTGTAAGAAAAAACACACATGACTCAAATTGAGACGACCAACTTTTATATACTTTGCATATGTTATATACTAAGGGGACATGTTTTTTGCATCGTTGTTAAGAATGAAAAACAAACAATTTTTTAATAGATCAAGGTGAAAGAAAATAACATTTTAAGAATAATATGATTAAACCTAGATGTGTGTGTTTGTCTCTATATATAAGGCAATCTGACACTAATACAAACATGCTTAATTTGAAACTTGATCAATATTCTTTTGAAACAGAGTGGAGGACCCAACTGGGAGCTACCATTAGGAAGGAGAGACTCAAAAACAGCTAGCCTAAGGGGATCAAACAAAAACATTCCCCCACCAAATGCCACTGTTGAAGGTCTCTTAACATTTTTCAAGCGTCAAGGCCTTGATGAAGTAGACCTTGTTGCCCTCTCAGGTGGAACTTTCAAATTCGTAACCACATTTTCTTTCTATTAGTGTTACATATATTACTCTTCCGTCTCGTAATAATTGTCACATTTACACACAAAAATTGTTCTAAAAAGAGAGTTACTTTCGATCTTCATTCAATATAGTTTTAATTGACAATGTTTCAATTATATGACCATCTAATTAATATTATGTGCATCACTCTTAAACTAATATTTTCTATTTTGTATTTATGATAATGAAAATACACTAATGGTTAGTAAGGATAATTTAGTAAAATCATCATTATTTAATTTCTAATTTTTTCATAATATGTGTGAAATAGTCAAATATGGCGGTTATTCTGCAATGGAACGGTATTCGTTGGAACAGTATTCGTTAATCGTTAATGAATGAGTTACCTTTTTAACTCTCTTTTTTTCTTCATAATGTAGGTGCACACACAATTGGTGTGGCAAAATGTGCAACATTCAAGCAAAGACTATACAACCAAAATGGAAACAACCAACCAGATTCGAATCTAGAAAAAACATTTTACTTTGGTTTGAAATCAATGTGCCCAAGATCAGGTGGTGACAACATTATTTCTCCCTTGGACTTTGGTTCCCCAAGAATGTTTGATAATACATATTACAAACTCTTACTTAGGGGAAAAGGATTGCTTAATTCAGATGAAGTGCTTCTCACAGGAAGTGTTAAGGAGACTCATGACTTGGTGAAGAAATATGCACAAGATGAGAGTCTCTTCTTTCAACAATTTGCCTTGTCTATGATTAAGTTGGGGAACCTTCGTCCTCTCACTGGATTTAATGGTGAAGTTAGAAAGAATTGTCGTCGAGTTAATTAAGAAGCATAGTTTTATATTATTAAGAGTCATTGAGTCTAGAAACCATCCTCTGATAACTGAAGGGTTAACACCAAAAAAATTAAGAGTCATTGAGTAGTTATGTTGTGTTTCTTTTCCTTAATAATATGGTACCTTGCCTAAGAAGCATCGTACTATATATATTTATTTAAGAAGTACAACTATATATGTGCTGAAAAAAGTACAACTATATGTTTTGTATTATTTCCCATTTTGAAATGTAGAAGGAGGGAAGACTTTAGAAGTATTAAACCTATGGTTGTTATGAGGATTTGAATTGTGTTGCAACTATATAAACAGTGAAATTTGAAAGTACGTAGTAATTGAGTGTTTATATTGCTTCTATTTGTTACTCTTCAATAAGTTTATTTTACTGTTGATGTAAAAAACGAGTATATTTTTTTTAAGTATATTTTATTGTTGATAGTCTTGCGCATGTCTAGTTTAAGGATGGGACAAGAGGCAAGTATGTTTTTTTTTTTTAAGGAAGAGAGGCAAGTATATATGATCATGAAAAACTACTCTTTTTGGATAAACAATATATTCTCGCACACAACCACCACAAAAGAGAAATCATCTGATGAACTAAATGGTTGAATGACTCAAATATCTAATATTCGTATCACAACATATTGGTATGAAAAACTACTCTAATATAAGATGAATTGCAGACTTTGTCGTTGTTTAAGAAACTTTTTCACTTAGATAATAACACAATCGATACTTACTTACAAAGCTTAAACCCCATTTTTTTAGGGATAACCCCTGTTAACTAATGATGCTAATTTCATATATCAATCTATTATGTCATTATAATATAATTTTAAAAATACAAAAATTTCAATTCAAAATAAGAATCAGAAATATAACTTTTTTTTAGCTCGCTTTATGGGAAAGATTAAAATATAAATATAAAGAAATTTAGAATATTAATTTGAAAATAATTTAGGACCCATTTGTCTCAATATTTTTCAACAAAATATAGATTTTTTTTAAATTTGTTTATTCAATAACTTTAAAATTTATATTTTCAATATAAAACTTGTCCTTTCAATTGTTTCTATCTCTTTAATTTGTGCTCTTAGCATGATTCATAGAATAATTACTTTACAAGTCTTCTTCTTCCTCTCACTAAGTCAATCTGCATCAATTTACACATGTTTCATTGGTTTTGATAACACAACTTTTTGGTAGAACCGTCGAACTATATTGACCCAATCATCCCATATTACTAAAAAAGAAATAGATGTGAGTCAAGTTATCACAATGTAACTAAAAAAACCAAAAACAACTTATCTAATGGAATGTTACTTACATTCTATTTGTTGACGATTGTTGGATGATATTCCCATCCTAATAACTAGCATTATCCTTGCGCGTTCGACCGTTAGTTTTTTTTACCGCGTTAATGCCCGTAAATTATAAGATCTTTTTTTCTTTCTAGAGTCTTTGATTTGGGCTGACCTAAACATAGAGAGTAAGCCCATTTATAAAAGCTAGGTCAGTTCACCTTCAACCTCACATAACATCAGCTCCGGCTACCACCATCCTCTGCCAATTCCAAACCCTAACTCCTCTAGCACCACCGTCAATCCACCACACCTCACCGCCGCTTATTGCTACTTCCTTCGTTCTCCGTTGGTAAAGGTGTGCACATATCAAACTTCTATGATAAATATTTCAGATTAAAATCAGTGTGAATTAAAGTGCCTTGCTTATGTAAAAGCTATTCCTATAACAAAATGATAAATAAAGTTAAATTGTTTTCGTATAAGCTATAAGCTGTTTTCATTCACACTTCTACTTCTATGTTTTTTTTATTGAATTTGAAGAATTTTGAAGTGAAATAGTCTCTCTTTTCGGTGTTCTTGTACAGACAATGAAGATCAAAGTTATATCACGCTCTACGGAGGAATTCACTCGAGAACGAAGCCAAGACCTTCAGGTAATTCATTCAATGCACACAAAACACGACCCTTTATTGTTAAACCTCTTCATTCTTCTTAATTCATGTAAATTTATCATCTTTTTGTTATTCTAACATTACCCTTTTGTTCTTTTAGCGTGTGTTTCGTAATTATGATCCAATTCTTCGTCCTCAAGAGAAGGCGGTGGAATATGTTCGTGCTCTTAATGCAGTGAAGTTGGATAAGGTCATATTTTTCACCCTATGTGGTTTTTATTGTGAATGTGATTTTATAGGATAGGATTTGTACTATGTTTGCTATTGATTTTAATTTTTTTTTCTGTGGATATAGATTTTTGCTAGACCATTTATAGGAGCAATGGATGGGCATGTAGATGCAATTTCGTGTATGGCTAAGAACCCTAGTCAATTGAAAGAGATATTCTCTGGTTCAATGGATGGAGGTACTTCAATCTTCCTTACTTAGTTCCTGTTTGGATAAACGATTTAATCATGTGCATATGTATAAACTATTTCTATGACAAAAGATATAATAAAGTTAAAACTGTTTTCATTTAAGTATAAGTTGTTTTCATAAGCTATCCTGAAGAGCTTGTGGAAATAAGGTGAAAACAGCTTATGAACATGTCAAAAGCTGTTTTTATAAGCTCTCCAAAACCATCTCAAAAGTGCTTATAAACAAGTCAATTTAAACAACCCTTTAATCATGTTGCTTCAATTCCATGCTTAGCTAATGGCTTAATTGTATTGTTGTACACTTGATATAGGATTGGAAAAGTTCAGAATAGAAGATAGGGTAATTTGTTTTGCCATTTGATGGATTGATTTAAAATGATATTTGGAAATAAATAAGAAATTAGAATGGTTATGGTTATGCTAATGGGTTGAGAAAGATTGGAAGAGTGATGGATTGATGCTGTTGAAAGTTTGGTTTGGTACCATAGCATACCAAACCAGACCCGTGTTTCATTGGTGGTTTTTCAACACGTCTACTTGGACCCCTCTGCTAGGCTATTTGTAATCTTTGGTCACAAACAACACTTTCCTAGAGATGATACATCAACCACAATTTTACTCCCAGTCAAGAAACTTGTAAACAGTTTTACATCTCTGAAGAAATACTTTTCTAATAATTAAACATACACTTTTATACTTTTTCTTGAAATGTGTATCAGTTTAACAATTTTCAAAATACAAGTTGGATAACAGATTTTATTTTCAGGAGTTCAGTAGATAGTTAGATCCAGGAAGAACAGGATTCTTTTAGATAAAAGGACATTGTTAATATTTGTAATTAGGATATATTTTAACTGGGACACATCTAGAAAACCAAAATTCTTTCAGCTTGAGTGAGTTTACATCTTGAAAATATTATCAGTTAACTATTAGATAGAGGAGTAGTTTTCATTACTTTGACTTATCAAAGAGCCAAACTTTAATTTTGGTAAATTCTGGCTGACTTCTAGTTAACATTTCATTAACTTTGTAGCATTACATATTTAATTGGCTCAATATTTTCCAACCTCCTTATAAGTGGGGCAAGAATCAAAGCTAATGTTTTCATGCTTATTATGAAAGTGGACAGTTGTTTAAACTATAATGGTTCTCTTTGCATAATTCTCATAGATAGTTGTCAAACAACCATAAAACATTTAGAGGTTAAACTCATGTGAATTCTGTATCTTGTGCCATTACTCCTCCTTTTCGTCCCCCCCACCTGGCTGTGTCATTCTGGTGCTTGTTTTCATTGGTTTTTCATCCCCCCCGCCCCTCTCTATACTAGTGCCATTACACCTTTCCCTTACTTGATGCTCAATCCATTTTAAACTATTATATTCACACTTGTGTTTATTGTGTTTGCAGATATTCGTCTCTGGGATATAGCTGCTAGGTAAAATATACCTTTTTCTTTCAATTTTAGATGTTCTGTTTCAATCAAGAATCTAGAATCAAGTACATGATGTACGTTATTATCTTAGCAATGAACATCATTTGTATGAATGATAGACATGCATGTGTTTGTATCTTTTAATAATTGGCCTTGTGGAGCTACCTCTTTTTTCTTCCCTTTCATTTTAGCATTGCTGGATAATCATAGATAATATGAAAGCTAAAAGAAGTTAAAAGTTTCTCCTTTAGATAGGAATGAAGTCATGAACCTCAGTTTTCTCCATCAAATACGACTTGAGTTTTTCCAACTTTTTCGCTGGGTTAGGATATATATGCTTTCTGAAGGGTGATCATAAAAAAACCTTGGTTCTTATATGATAAAATTAAATAATAATACATCAAACTTTTGTGCATGGATAAGAAAAATATTGGTGAACGGCCATGCATCAGCTTATTTAATTAGACTTTTGGGAATGATGGGAGGGAGGATTTTCATGTTGGTTACAAATTGTGGGACTGTGTTATTATGTATCTAATATTGTCATTTTGTTTTTGGAAAAAAGACGAACTGTTTGTCAGTTCCCTGGACACCAAGGTGCTGTGCGAGGCCTGACAACATCGACAGATGGCCGCATTCTTGTTTCATGTGGAACTGATTCCACGTAAGTACCAACCTCTTTTTCGTTTTTATTTTACTATTATTATATTAAACTCACATGTTTAGTCATTGATGTAACTTTTCTGATTTGTGAACTGGAATTGTGTGTTCAGTGTCAGGCTATGGAGTGTTCCTATTGCTTCTTTTGGGGACGATAGCTCAATTAAGAAAACTGTTGAGGTGGAATTTTGTGCTGGAGGATTTTTTTTGTAAAATTTTCTTTTGGATATACTAACCAACTTTTTTTAACCTTTTTCCCTAGCCGGCAAGTGTTTATGTTTGGAAGAATGCATTTTGGTAAGTTATAGGGTGCTTATTTATTTCAGGAAGATTTCAAAACTTCTTGTTTTACTATACTTTTATGCTTACAGAACATTGGCTTTCTTTTATTTTTAGTGCTGCCGATCACCAGTGGGATGGCGAGCATTTTGCCACAGGTGGTGCTCAAGTAGATATATGGAATCACAACAGGTTTTGATATCAGTTTCTAATTAGTTTTCTTATTTTACTATCATAGATTACTTTTGTTGACAGACTCTTGTACTTTATATTACTGTTACTTCCCTTCTGCAGGTCTCAGCCAGTAAATAGTTTCGTATGGGGATCAGATACGGTGATTTCTGTCCGCTTTAATCCAGGAGAACCAAATCTCTTAGCAAGCTCAGCTAGGTACACTGCGATGCTGATGTCAATTTTAAAAATTCAGTGACACCCCTTCTAAACTAGTATTTTGATCTTTTTCTTTTTTGCATGTAATAGGACAGCACCCAAAATAGGATAAATATTGGATTACATAATTAACATAGGGGAACTCTTTGCAATTACAATACAACATTGGATGATTATAATGAATGGAGATATAACCTCCTTGTAGAAATGATACAATTAATCTAGATAGACTGTTAACATTCCACCATTGTTGAACAATGAGAAAAGCTTGGAAGAAGAGAGAGAAGAGAGAGAGAAGATTATAACATAATCTGTAACTAACTTTGTATTTCGCATTATAATCTATTACAAAGGGGTTACAAGTATTTATAGACTTTAGACTTAGAGGGACAGCTGGCACACACAGAACTGCCAGCTGTACTTAGCTAATCATTGTTTGCTAAGCAAGCTTAGAGTACATACTTATAACTAACTTAGATACTTAACAGTTTAGACTATATTCTCTAATATAGACTAATAGTAATAGTGATAATTACCCTTTTCAGATGAGAACTGTTTCTCGTACCCAGCCATTCCAAATCCTAACTCGCATCTCATGTAGTACTCTCCCCTTTCTGTTATTTTCCTTATATTCTCGTTCTCCCTCCCTTCCATGATTCCCACGTTCTCTTCTTTCCCCGCACTTGCCATCTGGCAATTCAGTCAACTCAACTCCCCTCAATTCACCATTGACTAACATTGACCTTAATATAGTTAGTCTTGGTTTTTATTTAGTTAAATATTGCAAACAATGTTAGGAATCTTATTTATAGGAAGCAATTTAATAAGGGACCGGTTTATATTTATTTTTGTTTGCATTTTATGCTCATTTGGAATTCAAGTTTTGATCTTCTTTCACATGAACAATATCATCTACTGTGCTTTCGTTCTCGTGTCTTAAGCTGTTTTTTTTTTTTTTTTTTTTGCCGGAGT
>Ga0228710_1010708_pt1 | contig 12146 bp, 12 predicted proteins | sample MedpolnodulmetaG_FD_177995 | JGI IMG/M metagenome (GOLD analysis project Ga0228710, IMG submission 177995) | Root nodule microbial communities from Medicago polymorpha collected in Santa Monica, California, United States - pink nodules | ecosystem: Host-associated > Plants > Roots > Nodule...
GAGGGAGGGAGGGAGGGAGGGAGGGGGAGGGAGGGAGGGAGAGAGAGAGAGAGAGAGAGAGAGAGAATAATATTGGTTCCTCCTACAATCAAGGAGTAGTCTAGTCCTATTGCACTTCCAAGGGATTTTCACTATAATCACAACTAATTACAGTTGCTCAAGCACATAAGCAAGAGACTTTTAATGCTCAATCACAACTAAAAGAGACTTCTTACGATCAAACAAAATATTGTTTAGATTTTATACTTAATATACAATCATAGGTGTAAACAAAATACAACATAGAATAAGACTTTAAGACTTATGAATTTCTAAGATACGAACTTGTTAAGAAATTCTTAAGTGATTATGGATTTTTGAATTTAACAGAGTAATGACACTTGTAGAAACTGCAGAATCTTGTTTTTTATTTTTCTTCAAGTCTTCTACTCCTTATAATATATAGGCAAGAAAATGAGAGACGTTGTTTGTGTCTATGATAAGTTATCAAATCGAGATGTTGGAATGTTGCATGATATGATTAATATGGTCTGAAAAGACATTCGAAATCCATTGCTGGAAATAGAATTATCTGTTTCGTTTCTTTTGTCCTTGAATTTGACTTAACGCGTGGCTCAGAAGAAAACAAACTGTACTGTCTAGAAGCTGAAAGAGGCTCTGAATTGGGTTGGCTTTTTCTAACTTTTTTCTAAGTGTTTCACTAGTTAGAGTCTGAGTGAGTCAGAGTCAGAGTCTAAGTTTTGAATGCATTGAGAAAATTGCTCTTCTGACTTAAAAAGCGTCATTTTGACACAAGTAAATTACCTTACAGCCCCCAGCGGTAGTTATCTACCGTTGGGATAACCGGCAACAGTTAACTGTTGCTAGCCACAACGGTAGTTAACTGCCGTTGCTTTTTTCCCCCCAAAACCAGACAACCCCTAGGTCCTATTCACTCAAAAACGCTATGAAAATCTATCACAACAAGCCCATTCGATTGGCCTACCTTGTGCATGCTTCATTGCTATGAAAATCCATAACAACAAGCCCATTCGATTGGATGAGATACACTCGCATTGGCATAAGTCATATATGGGTGAAGAAGAAAGTAATGTAGATTTGTTTTCGGTCGTGGAGGAGTGGAGTGGTATTCAAGAACGTCTCAAAAGAGTTTTGTTCCAAATGAAACTAGAAATCAAAGAGGGTTCGCGGTTGTTAGCGTTTCCGGAGACCACAATGTTGTCACCACCTCCAAGAAAGGTGCCAACCAAAGGAGCAAATCCCAGATTCTTTGGTATTTTTCCAACTAAAAATTGCTATGTTGTCCTGATTCTTTGTTAATTATTTCAGTGGGGTGTCGCCGAATAAATCCCAGATGAACTAAGATCTCACAGATTTGATCGAACTTGCTCATACCATGTCACAACTTCGCATTGGCATTTCTTTGGTTCCGGTTCCTAAGCCTAGCTTGGTTTCAAGAAATTATGATCCTTCGAGTCCTATGTATCACATGCCAAAAGTCTGTGAGACTCCAATATCAAGGGTAGTCATCTCTACCACCGGCATATTGTAACAAGATGCAACAATGTGTCTCATATCCGGCAATGTCAACCATTTCTCGGGAGGTGCAAAACTACTAGCATTTTTAGGAGGATGCAATCCATCCAAGATGTAGTTGTAGCGGGGCTCACTCGTATATATCTCAATGTATTTGTTCCTATGCTCTTTCAACTCTTTAATAAGTGCTCTCCGCACCATAACATGACTTTCTTCCGTCAAACCCACGGATTCAGCTATAGCCCTAACCCCACAATGTCCATCGCCAATAACATCCACAATTCTCTCAATATATTGCCGGATATGGGACACATTGTTGCATCTTGTTACAATATGCCGGTGGTAGAGATGACTACCCATGATATTGGAGTCTCACAGACTTTTTTCCTACTTAAAGGTCGGCCTCCGGTTAACCCAAAAAGCAACATGGTTTGCCTTGGTTTAATCCCATATCATTTTGTCCTTCTTTCGTTGAAAGATGGTTGCCCACTACCTCCATCATCCACGAAGTGGAAAAAACACATGGGCAATGAGGCGGCAACATGGGAGGATGAATTCTTGGATCAACACGATCGTTTTCGAACACTCATGGAGATTGAGCTAAAAGAGAGACAGGTTTTACCAAAAAAACCAACAAATCAAGACATTCCTATTATGTTTAATGACACTCCGGTTAAAGCAAACGAAGAATTTGAAGATGTTATGGAACATTTAGATAATTTACTTTTATTAGATGAAATATGACACTTTTTGGTCTGTGTTAATCCGTTTTTTGGTAGATATGCACCGACATATTTTTTTGGATATATAATGTAATGACCATTTTTTGTGGCAAAGATGTAACTAACCTTTAATGAATTATATATATATATATATATATATATATATATATATATATATATTTGACTTTCGCATTTATTATAAATTAATGTACTTTATGTGTAATGTGTTGCATAATGTGGAAAATTTGACGAATTTCAAACAATTGTGTAACGTTAACGTATTACCAGTTTTGTGTAATGTTACCGAATAATTGATAAACAATGAAATGTTGATGTTTGTAATTGCTGGATGTTGTTGTTTCGGTTAGATTTCATGCGGAATTGCCGTTTGAAATTACAGGTACAAACAAGCAAAAATGGCTGGAAAAACCATTGTTGACTGCACTGGTTCTGTTTACTGGTATGAACGGCAGTTAATTGCCACTGTCCTGCGGCAATTAACTGCTGCCGGTTTGACCAACGGTGGTTAACTGCCGTTGGGAGTAATTAAGTAACTTTCATGTGTCATTAGGAAGCATTTGAAGTCAGAAAAGCAATTTTCATGCATTGATGACGTTGTAAAAAAAATTGCACAAATGTCAAATAATTTATTTTTTTAGAGAACAAATGTCAAATCATATATCATCATAATGTCACGTTATTGTATTATTTTCTAACTAAAATATTTGCCCAAACATATACATTAAATTAGACAAAAAAAAAATCATTAAATATATGCGTAAAATGCGTTTATGTTGCGAATACATGTTCTAATTAGATTCATATTAATAATATCGTTATTATATGAAGGTGAATATGAAAATATAGGAGACTAGTTACTATGAGTCCTTTACGAAAATCAAAACCAGGAAAGTTAATGGCATAGGGTGTGTTTGGTAAAAATAAGCTATAAGCTAACTGATAGTTGATAAACTAGCTGATAGTTGAAAAGCTAGCTTATAGTTCGTGGCTGATAGCTGATAGTTTATAGCTGAAAAGTTACCTTATTAAAATTAAAAGTGTTTGGTAAAACCAATGTCCGAGTTTTAAGGGCGGTGTTGACACTGCTTGCCGATATGTCAGGTCTCAAAGTAAATTTTCATAAGAGTTTGCTGGTTGGTGTGAATATTGGGGATTCGTGGTTGATAGAGGCGGCGTCCATTTTAAACTGTAAGGTTGGTAAAATCCCGTTCTTGTATCTTGGTCTCTCGATTGGTGGTGACCCTCGGAGGTTGTCTTTTTGGGAACCCGTGATGAATGTAATAAAATCTAGATTATCGGGGTGGCAGAGTCGCTTTCTCTCATTTGGGGGTCGTCTGTCCTAACCTCGCTTCCTGTCTATGCTCTTTCCTTCTTCAAGGCTCCGTCAGGTATAATCTCTTCTCTTGAGTCTATGTTTAAAAATTTCTTTTGGGGAGGGAGTGAGGATAACAGGAAAATTTCCTGGATTGCTTGGAGCTCTGTTTGTTTATCAAAGGAGGGTGGAGGGCTGGGGGTGAGACGGTTGAGGGAGTTTAATCTAGCTTTGTTAGGTAAATGGTGTTGGAGGTTGTTGGAGGACAGAGGTTGCTTTTGGTATAGAGTGTTGGTGGCGCGGTATGGTGAGGAGGCAGGGAGGTTGGAGGATGGGGGCCGGAGAGGTTCTTCTTGGTGGAGAGAGATAGTGAAGATTAGGGACGGGGACGGGGGTGATGAGGGGGGCTGGTTTGGTGCGAGGGTGTCGAGAGTCTTAGGAGATGGTAAAAACACATTTTTTTGATTTGATAATTGGTTAGGTGATGTTCCCTTACGTAGGAGGTTTGGTAGGTTGTTTGATTTAGCGACACATAAGTTAATCACTATGGCTGATATGTTTGAGTTAGGGTGGGAGGAAGGGGGCGAGGCGTGGAGGTGGAGGAGAAGGTTGTGGACTTGGGAGGAAGAGATGTTGGAGGCATGTAGACTTTTACTTGATGGTGTTTCTGTGCAGGCTAATATTATTGACAGGTGGCAGTGAGATCCAGACATTCAGGATGGGTACACGGTCCGAGGTGCTTACCAGATTCTGACAGATTCAGCTTCCTCTACTTTTGACACAACCAGAGACCTAGTGTGGCATAAGCAGGTTCCCCTGAAGGTGTCCATCGTAGCTTGGCGTCTGCTAAAAGACAGGTTGCCGACCAGGAGCAACCTGCATCGGCGCGGTATTATTCAGGTCGACGGCGACACGTGTGTGTCGGGCTGCGGCCAAGTGGAGTCGACGCCCCATCTGTTCCTTCATTGTGCTGTTTTTGGGTCGTTATGGAAGTATCTCAGGTCGTGGATTGGTGTGTCTGGTGCGGACCCTTTCAACTTAATTGATCATTTCCTCCAGTTTACCCATTGTACAGGGTCATCAAGAACTCGCAGATCGTTTCTTCAACTTCTTTGGCTTCTTTGCGTGTGGCTGATATGGGGAGAACGTAATAATAGGATTTTTAACAACGTAGAAACGCCTATTTTACAGCTTTTAAATCAAGTTAAATTTCATTCTTTGTGGTGGCTAAAAGCGAAAAACACTACGTTTGTGTATGACACTCAGAGTTGGTGGTCGGACCCTATGCGGTGTTTGGGCCTCGACTGACCATAGTCTTGTATATATCTTGTATGACTCTTTGTTGGTAGGGGTGTTCTCGGAGTTACGTCTTGTACTGATGAGATTACATCGCCTTTGTTAATATATTCCATTTTGATTTCTTCAAAAAAAAGTGTTTGGTAAAATTATCTGTTAAAGTAGCTGATAAATATAAAATGACATAAAAGGACATGCTTGTTTAATTTTTTTAATATCATATATAGAATTTTTATTACTTAACACATTTACTTTTAAATATTTAAATGTATTTATGAATTCAATCGACTTTTTTTATTTAACAATTTTTATTTTATTTTTATGAATTTAATCAAACTAAACATTCTTCACTATTTATTGTAATTTTTTTAAAAAATTATATGAATTATGAGCAAGGTCAAAAAAAAAAAGTTAAATGGGACAACATGGTAAACGTGGGTTGCCCATGAGAACAGTTATTTTTATTATAAAAAAATAAAATAAAATTAAGAAAAGGTTAAAATTGGAAGAAAGTATAAAAAACTACAAGCTATAAGCTAAAAAGCTACTCGGATTAGCTTTTTAAAAAATGCTATAAGCTAGTGAGAAAAGCATTTTACCAAACATATCACATTCTATCAAAACAAGCTTATAAGCTAGTCCAACAAGCTATAAGCTAGCTTATTTGTGTTACCAAACACAGCCATAGAGAACAAATAGGCATGGCAATGGGGCGGGATGAGGACAAGTTTTACATTCCCCGTTTCCATACCCGATTGTCATATACTTACCTGTTACCCTACCCATATCTAACGGGGATGAGAAATTGAACCTCATCCCGTCCCCGGTGGGTTCGGGTATCCCCGCCTCATCCCCGTCCCCGCATTGAATAATTTTTTTTAATAAAAAATAGAAATTTTTTTGCAACCCCTAGAGAAATATTGCAATCCTTTATCCAACAATATGTTTACTTTAACATTTGTTAGATCGATTGATTTAGTTACTCCTTTAAATATTAATGATAGTTTTTATAACACGGCAATTATCAAACAAAATAACAAGGCATATCAACATAAAGTAGTTTTATGCATTCGGGACGTGTTTGGGTATGTATTCGGGGTGGGTACCTATATACCCGTTATCCGTCCCATACCCGTATTTTGAAATCGGGAAAACCCAAATCCAATCAAAACGGGAAAAATCCATCAAATTGAATTTGGTTCGGATGGGTAACCACGAGCAGGGGCGGATGCTTTCATACTCAAGGGGTGGCTATGGCTACCCAAAGAGGAAAAAATCATTGAATAAGCAGGTATATTTGTATAATTAACTACCCCTAATAATATATAGTTGGCTACCCCAAGTTTTATTATAGCTACATAAATAAGTAATTAGTAAATTATAAGCCTTTATATTCCATTCTTGTTGTTTAAGTGTATTTTATAAAGTACATTTTATATAAGTAATAGCTGTTGTGATATAATTTTTTGCTTATTGATAAAATTTACTATTAATTTTAAAAAATATTTTATTTTGCTCTATATGTGGACACCTCAAAAATAATTTGCTAACTTCACCGCTGACTACGTGTATGGGTTTTGTTGTCATGCCTAAGAACAAAGCAGCATGCATATCAGTAAAAGAATTCCCTATTTTCGTAATGATATGTTTATTGTAAAATCCCAGGAAAATATCAATGATGATATTAAAGAAAATATTTTTCATTTCTTTCAAAAACTCGATTGGGTGACTCATGCTAGAAAGTTCCTCCAAAGAATGGATCACATTGTCGTCAATACGTGGTAGGTACATTTGTAATATATTGTGGCCCATGTAAGATAAGAGATTTGGCGTCTAAAACGCATGTGTTCTTTTCGAGAGAAACTCCAAGCTGGTTGACATCTCATCACTTCTATGGTAGATTTTGGATTACCAATCTTATAGGTCTCGTCATTTGTCAACACTTGCCTAACACACAGTGGGGGAGCTAGAAAAAAAAGTTGGAGTGGACCACTAAAATTAGCCATTGAAAAATTGTTTAAAGCCTCGTAAAATAGACCTATAATTGAATTATTTAAATTTTTTGGATGGGCCACTACATCACTTTGCGGGAATTTGGATCAACCGAAACCTAAAGCTGACATAAAATTATATAAAATCTCGCAAAGTAGACCTATAATCGTTGATTTTTTAATTTTTCCGGGTGGGCCGTGGCCCACCCCAGCCCATGAAGGGCTCCGCCACTGCTAACACATCTCAGCCTCACAAATAATGATGTTTGGACTCTCCAGGGTTGGCCTAAAGGAAATTTGTTGTTGATATATTAAAGAAGGCTGAAAAACACCAGTAAAATACACAAATACTTCTTTGGTAATTAACTGCTGCCGGTTTAGATCATCGATAGTTAACTATTGAAGTTTCTTCGACAGTTAACTGTCGTCGATTCCATCGATTGTTAACTGCCGATGCGTCTTGAACATATGCAGAAACAGAAACTCATTTTTACAGTTTCTCATTTCCTGTAAAAACTTCTCAATTTCTCTACAATTCCTCTAATTTCCATTTTCACGATTTGCAACTCAATCATCTCCACATTATCACAAGTAAGTAGTATTAATCATTGTAATCATAATGTTAGTTTGTTTAGGTTTTTTTTAAATTGAGTAGTTTGCATGTTGTTAGGGTTGATGTTGAATTGAACTTTTATTAGATTGCATGTATTTTTAAGATGTTATAGATGAATGCAGTTGTTGTGAATGTTGTTTGAAGGATTTTTAAGTACAATGTAGTTTTGAATGGTGTCATATGAACACAATTTGAATATGTTTGATACTTTGCACACAAAGTGTTTGACAAAATGTCCAAATGAGAATTGTATTGATTATTTAGTTAGTTTCAGTAGTTAAAGATAATTGCAGTTGATGACAATTATGTTTAGATTATGTTTAAATTTAATGTGGTTTTGAATGATATTTATATTATGTTGTGAATGTTTTTTAGAATGTGATGTGAATGATATTTAGATTTCATGGTAATTTTCTTGGTTTAATGAAGTTAATTTTTTTAAATTTTGTGTAGATATGTCTGATCCGGAGCAGGGGCAGCAGATTGACCCATCTAGGCTTATATCTGGTAGACTTGCTGTCACTAGTAGCGTGAGGCGGGCAAGACAAAACGCGCATATCCCAGAGAGGGGAAGAGGTAAAGGTCGGATGGGGGATGGTGCAGAGAGTTCTCAGGCTACACAGTCTACGCAGTCACAAGTGGTTGACCCAACGTAGGTGGAGTACCTTAATTATCAGAACCAGATACACGATACCAGTGATGGTGGTTATGGTGAGCAGCATATTTCGGATGGTGGCCATGTTCAGCAGGGCGAGGGCGAGGATGATGTTGTGCCTGTATTAAACGCAGATGACATTGCAGCACAGACAACCCCACATGTATTACCTGATTAGCCTCCCTTTCCTGAAGGACCTCTTGATACATCTCTACTGTCCTCTTATGTCGACCATGTTGTATTGTGGCTCTGGTATAATTCAAATAACGTAAGTGTTAATTTTAATTGTCTAAAAGTATTATATGCAATACTTATTAAATATTCTATCAACATATTATATTTCTTTTTTGTTTTAAATTGGCGCGTGTAATTAAAATTTAAATTGGCACGCGAAATTTAATTTTAAAGTGCCGCGCGTAATATAAATTTAAATTACACGTGCGTGCAAATTTAAATGTTTTAATTTTTTTAAAATGTGTTATATCTTTTTTTTTATAAGTTTTAAATGTGTTATGTCTTAAATTAGAAATATGTGCGCCAATTTAAATGCGTGGTTATTTTTTAAAATGTGCTGTGTCTTATTTTTATAATCTAAATCATTACAATGTTTTTAAATATGTTTTTTTGTTATTATTTCAGATTCGTAAGGAGTGTAAAGTAAAACCCATTAATCATGTGGTTAAGACTTTGGATCTTCGACGTCCACATAACCAGGAATAGTTTGGGGGTCCGCTGAGGGCGAGCGGGCTACATGATTTGGTTTACACAGGCGAAGACAATGTGCCTCATGCTTTGCTGATGACTTTATGCGAGAGGTGGCATATCGAGACCAGCAATTTTCACTTGCCTGTGAGGGAGATGACCATTACTTTGGATGATGTTTCCTGTCTGCATCTTCCCATTGAAGGGATCATGTTGAGCCATCCAAAGAAGGTGTCTCAGGCTGATGAAGTGGAGCTGATGTTGAGACACTTAGGTGTGACACATGCTGAGGCTGTGAAAAATTGCAAGGGCGAGTTCAGTGCTTACATTAGTTATAAGGCGTTGAGGAAGTATTATGAGGACTACCTCGATGCTGCTTCCAAATTGTCGGATGCACAGACTCCAGAGGAGCTACAGAAGCTGGGAAGGGTTAGGACTGCTTGTGTGAAGTGTTACCTCCTGTACTTGGTTGGATGCTTGTTGTTTGGTGATAAAAGCAACAAACACATTGAGTTGATTCGACATTGAAATGATATGCCTAAAACCTTAACAGGTTGTGTATCAGCAGCAGCTTCTGCCAATATAGGTTCAGGGCGCATTGACGGTTAACTGCCGAGGAAAAAAGGGAACCGCCAACAGTTAACAGCCGAGGAAATTGAAACCGATGACAGTTAACTACCGAAGGGCATTTTGGTCTTTTACTAGTGTGTTTCAGCCTTCTTTAGTGTGTCAATAGCAATTTTCGGCCTAATGACCAAGCCACTCAAACAAGGGTTTTAGGACTCAAGATTTTGGGTTAAAAAAGGTCTCAAAATAAATCAATTAGCTATAAGTATATAATATAATATATTAATAATCTATATTTTTTTAACATTGTTGGTCAATTTCATAGCCTCAAATCCGTTTGGTCTTAAGGTCAAATCTTTGATTGAACAAAGTTTTGATTTGTTATGCTTTTAATAAGCAATGTGTTATTTATTTTTATTTCCAAAAGACCTCATTATAAATTTTATTTAGGCCTCTTAACATGTTGGGCCGGTTTTGGGACACCCAAATAAGATATTTTTTTTACCAACCCCTATCACCAATTTTTTTTTTTTATTCTGCCCGAATCCCATAGGAATCTTCCTCAGTTCGACATTCATATTAGTGAGTCTATCAAGAGTACTTCTGTAGCTATGTACTCCACTCAACATAAAGCATAGATCTCTTTAAAAGTTTCAATTATCATAGCATGTTTTATCACTTGTGCCTTATTATTACCCATTGAACATATTTCTTAGGATCTCCAGTCATGTAGGTCGGGTTACCATTGTTGGAACAAAATGTATCTAATATTACCCTTTAGAGTTTTGATGATAACAAGGTATTAAAAATTGTCAATTGGATATGCTAATATTTGTTTAAGTGTACAGGACCATAGACAAAAATTTTGGTATCTTATAAGGTTCTGAAGAAACAAAAGAGAGCAATGGAATCAACAAGAAGGAAGCTTAAAGCATCTGACGAAAAGAGGTTCTGAAGACAAGTGCTCCTGAAGTGATGACGTCATCATCATAAGCAAGTTCATCAGAAGCACCTCATCAGAAGCAACATCACCAGAAGCAATTTTTTGTTAGAGCATCTGAAGATCATCAGAAGCTGAAAGAATTGAAGCTTCAAAGGCTGTTCAAATGATTTAATCACGCATAGCTTGGCAGAAGACCAGAAGAGTGAAGCAACGGCTAATTCAAAAAGATTTGAAGGCATTGGATGCTGGTTTTTTAGACAGCGTTGAAATAGGACAGTTGTACGAAGTGTACAACCACTACCTCCACTACTCTGTTTTGTCTCTACAACAAGACAAAAATAACAGCTATGCCTGCAACGGTTTTCCTCCAGACTTGAAATGGATTTGAAATTGATCCTTCGTAGGACAATAACCAAATCAAGCAAAACATCATTGGTGATTGATCAAAGCTTCAAACGACTCTTTTTGATGTGCTGGCAATTTCACAACGTCTCTTTCACACCTCTATATAAAGGAGTGAAGACTTAGAGAATAACAAGGACTCAACAACAATTTACTAGTGCCAAAAACTCTGTCAAAATTGTTCTGCATCAAAAGTTCACTTAGAATTTCTTAACAACTTCCATATCTTAGAAATTCTAGAGTCTTAAGAGTCTGTATCTGATTTGTATTGTGAACACCACTGATTGTATATCAAGTGTTCAACCTCAAACATTTTTCTTTGTAATTCTGTTTGAATAAAAGTCTCTTTCTTGTGTGCTTGAGCATAGGAAGTCTATTGATTGTGTTCAGGAGCATAAAAAATCTCTTGCAGTTGTGCTTGAGTGGTCTGAAGTCTCTTGCTAGTTGTAGCAGTGAGCAATTGTAATCAGATATTACATTTTAGTGAACTCTCCTTGGAAGTGCAAGGGAGACAGGAATACTTCCGGTTTGTGGAAGGAACCTGTATAATTGCTTTGTGTCTTTCTTCTCTCTCTCTCTCTCTCTCTCTCTCTCTGTTTTATCCGCTGCATTTAGAATCTGAACATTACTTCAGAAGCTGAACTCTATCTGCTTCTAATCAGTGACTTCTGTAGGAGAAAACGAAGAAAAAACAAACACAATTCAACCCCCTCTGTCTTGTGTTTTTCTCACCTTTAACCATCACTCGTGATCTTTTGGCATTAGTCCTATCCTATTGAATGTGTTTAGGACTTTCTTAGTTATTCCTTTCGTCAAAGGATCAACCAATTCTTCATCAGTATGTACATTTTAACGCCCCAATTTATTATTTAATTATTTTTGGTTGAGTTTAGAGTCTTTTATATGACTTATGTGATTTATGTTGATTTATGACATGTTGTAGTGTTTTAATATTTTATTAAGTGGCTTTATATTTTTTAGTAGAATATGTTGGATATTTAGAATAAATATATTTGAGGGGCTAGTTTGGATTTAGTTAGAAAATATTTGGATGTAGTTAGAAAATATGTGTGGGTGTAGTTAGAAAATACGTGGATTTGGTTAGAAAATATGTTGAGGGTGTGAGATATAAAAGCTAAGAGCCAGACACAAATTAGGTTTACAAGCTTTTGGAGAGAAAGAGGAGAACCTAGAGAAGAGGAGAACCAAGAGAAGGGAGAACTCGTAGAACCTTGCAATCATCTAATCTAAGGTAAGGATGAGACTAATATTCTCTAATCTTAAGTATTATAATTCTGAAATTGAATTTAGCATGTAGTTTTGTTGTTGTTCATGTGAAATTGAGAATTAGGGTTTAAAACCGGATTTGATGAAAGAACACGTAGA
>Ga0228710_1010712_pt1 | contig 12143 bp, 7 predicted proteins | sample MedpolnodulmetaG_FD_177995 | JGI IMG/M metagenome (GOLD analysis project Ga0228710, IMG submission 177995) | Root nodule microbial communities from Medicago polymorpha collected in Santa Monica, California, United States - pink nodules | ecosystem: Host-associated > Plants > Roots > Nodule...
TGATGGGAGACCATGATTATATGATGTAGTTGTTGTGGTGTTATGATGTTCTCATCAATTTATGCTTTGGGTGTTGATGAAAGTATTGTTGTGATTGAGTTGTGGTGATTTTGCAATTTTTGTGAAAATGGGTTGATAATGAGGAAGTTTGATTTGATGATGTTGAATGAGTTAAGGAGGTTGTTAGAATGAATTAGGATGATATGATTTTCTGTTTTAATCACTTGGTCTTGGAGAGAAATCATTTTGGGGAGAAAACGGGTTTTGAGTAAAAGTCGTTATAAGAGCATTTGCCAAATAAGTCATTTTGGGATGAGTTTGATTAAGTTGTTTTAATGTTGAAATGTCAAGTTTTCAAGTGTGGTTTGTGTGGTATAAGTGTTAGGAGTGCATTGGCGAAAACGGAACTGAAATCGGATTCGAAAACAAGATTTTATGCGCGAAAACGTAAAAATACATTTTGTTGTATTGGTGAGGTGACACGACCGTGTGTCTAGATGACACGACCGTGTCAGAGTCTGCTGTAAGGGATGACACGACCGTGTGTCCTGATGATGCGACCGTGTCAGTTCTGCTGAAATCTGAAACCACATTTTTTCGTGTTTTTGTGTACTTTTAAGCATGCAAATGGATTCCAAACATCTAACCTTATTCAATCAATTTATAATTAAGCTTCTAAGAGTATCATAGCTTGATTCTAACTTGGTTTTGTTTTGAAAATGATTTGGTTTTGCAATATAGAAGAAATGATACGAACATGTCGTAACCTTATGATTTTGATGATTTTGTCGTAGTCGGCTGGTGAAACGCACATGTTTATTCAACTACACCCATATGTGATCTAAGTGTATACATAGTCGAGGCCATATAGTTTATTTACTTGGTTTTGATTCAATTGTCTCAATTATTTTAAAGTTGTAAAATGAGAGACGAACTTGGTCGAAAATAATCTTTAAGACCAATTACTTTGCAAACCTTTCGTAAATAGCTTTATATGATTGAATGAGGATATGTGAATGATTATTAGGTAGTGAATATGACGTTTATCATAAGGTGATGTATTTTCCTCTTTAATTGGATTGTGAGAAGTGTATGTTGAACTAGGTGAAGAAGTTGATATTGGTGAATGCATATATGTTAATTGATTGGGATGTTGTTGATGAACACATATATGTTAATTGAATTGTGAATGTTGTTGGTGATTGCATATATGTCAAGTGATGGTGAATTGTTGGTGAATGTATATATGCTAAGTGATTGGTGATGATATGGTGAATTGTTTGTGTGAACATATGCATTGAGTCGAGTCATATGTTCATGCATACATGACTGATGATGACGGATGTTTATATCCAAAATATAAGACGGGTGTGAAATCTTACATACGATGTTTTTGTTGCATCGAAGGTGACGACCTTGAGATGATTTGGTACCGCATGCATCTAGAAGAGTCTAGAACATTGCATGTATTTGAATAATTGATGAGTTGTGTCATAATTGGATATGTGACTTGGTGAATTTGTGCATTGGTGGAAGTTGGTGAATGTGTGATTATATGCATTGGTGTATATGTACATTGTGGATTTTTGTTGATGATTGGGAATATTTGAGCTAGGCTCTAATTGCATGTCTTACTTGTTGATGCTTATACACTTGATGAATATATTTGATGACAACCATTTTGGTAATTGTAATGAGGTGAAATTTGTATACATGTGAATATATATATTCTACACTGTTTATGCTGATTATGATTGATGTGAAGCTTACCCCCAGTGGTTTTGACCGTCTACCTGTTTGTATGAATGGGTAGACGGAGTGCAGGAGTAGTTTTCCTTGGTGAGTACTTGGATAGCGGGAGCTATCTCCGTTATCAATTCTTGGAGTCTTAGATTAGGCTCTGATTAGGACGCCGGTCTCTATGTTTTTGTTGGATTTATTTATTGTGGAGATTTTACCCATTTATCGGGACTTGGAGATTTTATATGATAATGTATATTGATCTTATGACATGTATATTTTGGAGATGTATGATTTATATCCGCTGCGACTGTTGAGAAATCTTATATATGCATGTTGTTTGAATTTTGATGTGAAGACGTAGCGTCTATTTCTTGAATATGTATATTATTCGCGTGTATTATCGCTTTAATAGAAATAGGAAGTTACTGTAGGAATGACCGGCAAATCCCCTTCAGGATATTATGAGTTCCTTGACGTGTATTGTATAATCACACCAAGCGTATCTCCAAACAATATTTTACAGATTTATGGTTCTAGCAATTCACTCATGCATTAGAGAATTGATGGATGATTTAGAGTAAGAGAATGGTGGAGAATTATGTTGTTAATGTAACAAAATTATGTCCAAAATTGTGTTGTTATTGTTGTGTCAAACTAATGCCCAAATGCCAAACATTTATAGTGCATTATATAACCCTTCACATGAGAGAAAACACCCCTTTGACTTGAATCAACGTTATGGTTCATTAAGCACCATTCTGCCAAAGGTTATGATCATATACACTTGAATCATTGCAAAGGTTCACTAAGCACCCTTTTACAAAAGGTTCCAATGTATATGAAAGATTCCCATAAAGAGTTACAACTCTTGGTGAAGAGTTACAACTTTTGGTTCTAAAGTGATTCCATTATTTTGGAAATCACCAACAATTGATACATGTCAGCTTGGATGACGAAACTACATACATAGGATAGGATAGGAATATGTATTTTAAATACATCAATTAAAAGTAATAACCAATTAGAATCACCAACTCATATAACGAATTTGAATACTCATCTCAATCGAAGCCTTTCATTTTAAAATTGATTTTTGATGGTACTTGACTAGAAGGTGATTGTTGAAGCGATGTTTTTGCGGTGATTGTGAGCAACTTGTTTTGATTAGAACAATGAGGGATGTGTACTTGCATACTCTCTGACGCTCAAATTGGTAATGAGTTTTAGAAGCAGGGTTAGGAGAATAGAGATAATTTAACTTTAGGGACCATTGAGAGTTCTCTTATATAGTGTGGAGGTACATGAGTCATTGTAGGACACACGTGGGGCTCAACGGTTACAGATTCATGTGAATCGTAACCGCCGAGCGAGATTCACGTAAACGTGGGAGGAGATGCTATCATTCAGGTTCGAATGAGTCTCTTGACACGCTACGAGCACCCCTCCTTGCAAGGAGGGGTGTGTTGCGAGTAAACGGCCCAAATGCGGGATTTAAATATTATTGGATTAGCCCTATGAATATGTGCCTTAAAGGATTTTGCTAAGTCGAGAGCAATTTTTAAACTTAAATTTATTGTTCAACTACTATTATTGGATGTTTATTTTTAGGACAATGCTACCAAAAGTCAAAACGTATATTTTCAATGCTATCAAAAGTCAAAACTTATGTTTTTAAGACACAACTTCTATTTGTAAATTGCTTGACAATTGTCCGCGGCACCGATTAACAAAAGCCTTATTTTTAAATGGATGATAAATTTGACTGTTTTACTATTTTACTAATTTTTTTTCTTCATAGATTCCTTCAACTATAGTTAATCTTATTTGATGCATGTTGGACACTTTCTTTTTTTTTTAGTCGATATTCAAACATTGATTTGCTATATTTTGAGCTCTAGTCCTTCTATTAGAGCTAACATGGTGTTTACAGAGTTTTTAATTGATTGTTTGTTAGTCGATTAATGAATTGCTCAAATTCATGTATTACATAATTCATGTATTACATAGTCAAGTTAAATTTTGTTCAATCTATCCACATTGTCAAACCGAAAAATTACATCGGATAAGAATATGGACACAACAGAGCGTAAGAATGATGACAATAATAGTAAAAGACTATAATCGGCAATTACAGATACTGAATAGTAGAGGTAACGCCAGCTATATCAAAATCTATTAACTATCGGTGAAAGATATACTACCACACAAGACTTTTATATATATGGCTAAGTCTTTGCATATTTCTTCATATTATCCGATGTGGACATTTTCCCAACACTAATTCAAGGCATACTTCAACATAAATGAATCAAAATTAATAACCAATTAGAAATTGAATAACTATTGTACCAAAAAAAAAGAAATTGAATAACTATTTTAGTTCTTCAACTTTTACAAATAATAACTATTACCTCCTCATGTTCTTTTTTTAACAAATATTAGGAGAAAAAAATGGTAAAATTAAGAATGTAAGTAATGAACATTGCTCATTGATTCCTCTAAATAAAAATAAATTAATAAAAATAAGTTATGAATAAGGTCAAAGCATTGTACAAAGAATGAATAACAATGGAAGACTTCAAATTTCCAGTCCAGCAATAGGAGCATCCAAGGACACACCCAATGATGAACAGTTGTACAAAGTTTTCACCAGAGAAGTGAATTGCACTGAATACAACAGAGCTTATGACTACAGCCTGTTGCCACTTCATGGTGGAGGAAAGTGATGTCAACAGAAATCCTCTATAAACAACTTCTTCCAAAAGTGGAGTGACAATGCAGTAAGCAGTAACACAACACACTCTTGAGATATCACTGTTTAGGAGGATCTCCTTCAATGTTGGATTGCTAACAGTCTGCAGCAATGCAATATGGTAAAAGTTACATTAAAGGGAAAAAAACACAACATTCCATGGCTTTCAATTCATCTGATTTTGCTAAAGTACAAACTACACACAGTCACGATGTCGGTTGGTGTATTAACAAAATTTCAGGAGGAATTTTTTTGTTTTACTAGGACCATATCCAGGGATGAAACTTATAATGCTTTTGTACGAAATAAAATAATATATTATTTAGGGAGTATGTGAAGGATCATGAGTGAGATAATGTTTAAGGAGTCTGAAGGATCATGAGAATAAGATAATGATACATTCCATAGCTTATACAAGTAAATCACCACTCCCTTATATTTTCTTGTTTTCTGTTATTAGTTTGTTGGACGTTAGTTTTCTTAGGCTTCTTTTTGTAATCTCACTTTTGAATCATTCAATTATATGATGCATATTCAGTTTTCAATCACTGTTCTCTGATCTAATAATTTTCATGTCTCAAAAATCAAATAAAATATTTTAATTAAAACTTTTATGAGTGCTTTTGAAAAAACAATATAGTTTCCTTGAAAAACCTTTACTAAACATGTATGACTGAGTATGAAGAAACTCTCATGTTAAAGAAATAAAATAAAAGAACGACAAACAAAGAGCAATTTCATAGTAACTTGTTTCATTAAGAAAATAAGGATAGCAGCTCCTTACAACAAAAGGTAATCTATAGAATTCCTAATAATAGTTTAGTGATCATAGTTATATACTACTAATGCAAACAACTCGATGCTTGTGCAGAAAGGTGTCTATAGAGAAAAAACATAATCATAGCAGTTTTCGCTAGGTGTAGCAGTACTGGGATTGAAAATTACGATGTAGCAGAGAAGTTGCTTCCAATCTATTACTAGTGTTGTTAAATGTGCTTTGGTAAAGCCTAGGGTCCCTTGAAGAAGCTTCGACTCTTTCGCTACGGGAAACCATGCTTTTAGTGGCTACTAGGTAGGCTTTTAAGCAAGGAAAATCCCATGAATGATTCAGAACTTTGACAAGGTAGCCTTGAGCTTCCTTTGACTTTGAATGGTAAAGAAGCACCATCTTTCTTCCAGTTTGACTAATTGAGCCATATCATTCTTTATCACTGCACCACTGAACACTAGGAAGCATACCATGCCACTTTGACTAGTGCAGCAGCTCCTAGTTGATAATGTATACCTAATTGCATGCCAGTGTATTAGAGTAGTTATATCTGGCAATCCCTTTATTTATTTTTTTAATTCTAGCCGCTTTTGTAACAACAATAACTAACTGAATCACCTTCAGTTAGTGCCTCTTTCCTATTTTGTTAGAGTTGTAACAGCTCAATAAATAGTCGTTTGCATGCTCAAAAGTAATCACCTTTCATTTTCCAAATCATTGAGAGCCTTCAGTTTCACTCCAGATCCCAATATGGTATCTGATGTTTAGTTTGATCCTTAGGAATGACTTCTGTAGAAAATCCACTATCTTCCACCAGCACCACCTCGACCACCACACAATTTTCAGCTTATGATTTCTCTGGATTCTTCTTTTACCACTGCTCTGGTAATCTTCTCCAACAGAGTTGTAGAGAAACTTGACAATAATAATTACTCATACGGAGCCAATAGGTCGATCTTGTCATCAGAGTGCATAAACTCTTTTCATCAACTCATGATTCTGGATGATCACAATGCAAGTCACCTCTCTGATGCGTACAAAGCCTGGAAACAACAACAACAGCATCTCCTTTCCTGGTTTCAGTCTATAATCTCGAGCGCCATGCTTCATTGTACCATTTGTTCACTAGTGCTTGGCAACTGTGGGGGAAGATCCAGATCTACTTCCATAGTCATACGTAAGTGAAGGTGCATAAACTTCGCACAGAACTCTACAACATGTTGCTGAAATGTGCTTATGCCTTTGAGTTTCTTCTTTGCATCCAAGGTTCGTTGACTCTCAACATGGTTGGTGATTCGATCTCCATGAAAGAGCATTTGAATGTGATCTTTGAAGGTTTACCTTAGTTATATGAAGCTGCAATTTCTCTCATTAGTTGCTAGTTGGATTTTCTCACGATAGATGGGGTAGCTACTTCGCTTCTTACATAATGAAGCACGACTTGACAAGTTTTCTAAGAAAAATGTCATGGTTTCTTTTGTTAATCTCATTCCTGCACTTCACCAGAGAGTTCGCCAGCAAGCTCTGTAACAGAGACTTCAGCTTCTCCTCAAGCTAATCTTTCTTACTCAATGAAATACAATCCTCTGCTGACATACTCTAGTGATCGGGCCAATTCAAATGAGGTCATGATGGCTGCTATGGTGGCTGTCGACCTTGCAGCTTTAGTGAGTGTCAGGTTTGTAAAGAGTTTGGACATGATCAGTCTGTATGTTATCACCAATTTGAGCCTATTTATGTTCAAAAAACTCTCTAGGCTCCACCTCCTTCCCCTGGTTCATATCTGTTCAATGGTTTTCTCCCCTCGGGGAAGAAATGTTACTCCATGTATCAGTCTGGTCCACAGTTTCATCCACCTCCACAACAGTTTGCTTCAGTTATGCCTCCACCAGCCTTTCATGCTCTTCCACAGCTTATGCTACCACCACATCAAGCTCCACCTCATGCCTAGGTTATGTTGTCACCACATCATACTCTAGCTCAACCTATGCTTGCGTCCCCTAGTTTATTCAAAACCAGGTTTGACAAATGTTCATCCAAACATACACACGTAAATCAGAGCAAGTACAAATAACATTTAGCTTCCCTTGACTTGGAAAGGTAAAGAAGCGCCATCAAGTATCACTAGATCTAAATAAAATACCATTTTCTCAACTGACATACACTAATGACCAGTCTGAACATTCTTCTTCAATGCAGCACTAAACACTAGAAAGCCAAGCATGCCATCCTAGATAGTGCAACTCCCAGTCTCAGTTCACTGTGTATAACTATAATTGCATGTAAACCAACCAAGGAATCTTTCTTACAAAGAGAAAGTTTACACTGATCTCCTCTTAACCTATCACAACTAAGAGCTTTGTCCATCCCGATCTCCTCCGCCAGTCAACCTCATGGTTTTCTCACTTATACCACATCCAACTTAAACCTTTTGTCTTCCTCGTATATCGTTAGAAATCATTTCTTCGCAAAAACAACCCACACTCCATAAATCCTTAAGGGTGTGTTTGGATGGAGGGTTTAGGAGGGGAGGGCTTACTTTTCGCTTTTAAATTACGCACACTATGAAATATTTTTTAAAAAATTAAAATAATAACATGATAAAAGATCATATAATACTTCAATCACACTAAATTTATTTTAGAAAAACAAGTTATATAGTTTGTAATTTAAAAAAGAAAAGTAAACCCTCCCCTCCCTTCCCCTCCTAAATCCTCAATCCAAACACACCCTAAAGTTAACATTTGTTAAAGGGTCCTATGAACCGATGTACCATTCTACCAAGAAAGTTCAGCAATTATAGCAATCAGGCTGAGAGACTTTTCATCAAAGAAGTATTTACCCCCATGGTTTGCATCCCAGACTGATAAGCTGTTCTTCTACACAAGAATTTTTATTTTGGTCTAAAGGTGAGAGCGGGATCCTCACTATATTTACATCTATTTGGTGTATAATATCCCACTTCTAAAATACCTAGTAGCAAAATTTTTATAAGTGATAATCGGAAGAGAATTGCGCATTAGATATGTAACATTTGTTGCTTTTCTTATACAAATGAAATTGCAGAAAAGATACATATAATCACTAACCTTAAAGCCAAGTAATCTGTCAGCAAGTAGTGATGTTAGACAAACCAGAAGAGCAATAAACCCAAATCCCAGAGCTGATGACAAAAACCAGTTCCTGTCACTCAATAATTTGTTGTTTTCGAAGAAACTTGAAAATTTATATTGTGGTTTAGCCGTGGACTTCAATACAACCAGAGCCGCATTAAACTCAAGAACTTGAATGGTAAGAAGAGATATTGCCTGCATTTGTGAATGAAAAAGAACCATGTGTTCAAATATCTTAACAAAAGTCAAAACAACGTGAAAAGGCTCTATAGCACCTACCTTAGAAACTTGTCGTATAAAAGCGCGTTTCATTTCAGAAAATGAAAGCTATCATTAAGAACCTTAAAATGAAACTTCCAATTCAACCTTACAGAACTGCACAAATTTACTATTCACCAGCCTGTTATATTTGCAACATAAGACTGCTTACAATAGATGTGGATTCTAATTACTAACCTTAGTTCTGGACCTTGGCATGGCTGGGATAGTAATTTGTTATGTTAAATAATCTTCCATAAGGATACAAACCAATTACAACTAAAATTTGTTATGTGTTAACCACTTAAATAAATCTATATGAAAAGGAAATGAAGTATCATTTCAAATGTTTAGTAATAGCAAGGACACTAATATGCAAGGGTCCGGATTCAAACCTCATATTTCCCATTTATTCCCACTTAAGGTAGGCCACTTGACCAGATTTGGAAGAACTATTTTCACTATACGCTTATACTTAAATAAACGAGTAAATAATCATTTGGGTCCATGAATATAATCCTTGTCGAACGTATTTAAATTACAAACAGTTTGGATTTGGATCCTCTCCAACCATTTATTTCTCTCATGTCTCTTTTGCTAATCAGTTTGGTGCTATAAAATTACTAACAAACATTTAGAAACTTTCAATAAACAAAGAAATAAATAAAGGATAAAGGTGACGTCACCTGAGTTTGTGGGTGAAGAAGAGGTTGCTGTCCTGTGAGGAACGCAACGACGGAGAATCCACAAAAACTGAGAGGGATATGAAGAGTGAAAAGATAAAGAACAAGATTGGTCCATACATCACCACTCTGCCATGGACTATCCTCTTCCCGTAACACTGAGTGAAAGGGAGTGTCTTGTTCGTTCCTTTTGCAATGGCACCTCTTGGACCCCAATTTCGAGCTTCTATTTGTGTTTTTTTGGCTGTAAAAGTGTTTCACTACCAACCTATCAAGTTGAGTGGGAAATTTAACATAAACAGCTTGTAACCACCCCGTCACTGACATGACATGTATATGTCTCCTTAACACTTGTTTCTTCTTTAATCTTGAATCATCAAGTGTATTGTAGTGTTTGGTTCAGGTTGAAGGTCTTTAGCTTCTATTTCTCCCAATCCATCCGTATCCTATCCTATATTATTCACACCTAATAGTACTTGGGACTTACTCCCTCGATCCCATAATAAATGAAGTTTTGTAAATTTCAAAATAACCGATTCATTTCACTTTTTGATATGATATCCATTATTTTTTCATTTATAACTCTAATTAATATTATTTTTATCACTCTCAATTTAATATATTCAGCTTTACATTTATGATAATCGTGAATGTATCAATACATAACAAAAATACTTAAAACAATTTTTCTCCCTCTTCACTTATACATTTTTTTAATATACATAAATGAGTAAATAGCTCATCCAGTACAATTTTTAAAATTCCCCCAAATTAGAGGATTTTTGTATTATAAAAAAAACTCCAAATGTCTCCCCTCTTAAATTCCTCTACTTCTTCTGATCTGTCCGGTGAGAACAGTTGAGTTGCAACGGTGGTAGAGAATGCTCCGATGATTGGTAACGGTTTCTGGTGCGATGGTGATGAATCTTCGCGGTGGAACGAAAGGTGTCTGCAGGTACGTTAGCACTCCAACGCTCAAGTCAGTATTGGAACCGAGAGAGAAAGTGTAAGAAGTGTTGTGGAAAGTGATGTGTACCTTAAGGGTGAAGCAAGTTCACCCTTATATAGGCGCGCGTTGATCATAACCGTCTCCGGGTTATGCGGCGTGAGATTAGGAATGGGAAGGGACACGTGTAGCGTGATTCTTGCGAGGAGGCGTACTCTAGTGTGGCACGATGCAGGCAAGATAGCGTGCTCCCTTGAGTGTGTTGCCTTAAGGCGGCGTATTATAGTCCACGTGTAACCGTGGGATTGGTCTTGTGACTTGTCTTGAATACTTTCCCCCCCAAGTCGTTGATGCTTTTATGGCTCAATGGCTTTATCGATAAAGGGAGGCATCCGTCTACGGCTTAGTTCGGCGGCCCTCGATGTGTTTTGTCAGGAACTTAAGCCCGCCTGCAAAGAGTTGGCGTCTGTTGATGTCCTAAGCCGAACGACCCTTAAAGTGTTTCATCGGGGAACTTTTGATTCCATCTTCGAGGAAGCGGCGGCCGACTGTGAGTTAGTGGGAGTAGTTGACATTTAATGTTTCAGAAGGAGCGTCATAATTTGATAGTCGTTTAGTTTTACTTTCCACGTGTCTGATTGGTGTGTTCAACGTGTGGCTTTGACTGAGTTATGTTTTTTCTAAGGCTGTTGTCCACCGTTCGGATCGTGGCTCTTGATTTCGCTTGATCTGGCCCATTAATGTGGACGGTTTCGAGGCTATTTAAGGAGAAGTTTTATCTGTTTTCCTTCATAATTTATCGCTTTCTTTTGGTATTATCGCCAGAAAGCGTTTTCGTCTTCGTACATAGATCCACTTGTTCTCTTCTTCTTTTGAGTTTCAAGTGTTCTATTGCTTGGTGTTTTTGGTCTGGGTAAGAATGGCCCTTTTCTTTTTTGTGGGTAATGGAAGTCATTCTTTATGTGTATTTTGTGATCGTTCGATGGAGCGAAGGAGAAATTGATTTGTTCAGAAGGTTTTTTATTCTTGGGTCGTAATGGATGGCTTGGTGGGTGACCTTTGTCTTCTTTAAAAGGGTCCACATTTCAGGCATTGAAGCTGAGATGAAGGACTCGCTTTGTTTCCCCCGTTAAGACGAAGTCTCGCCTTGTTTCGCCCCGTTACCCGGGTCGATTCAAGAACCGTCGAGCGGAGATTCGATCATGGCTTTAAGGACGGGGATTAAGCAAGATTTTTGCCTGGGGCCGTGCATCATTGAGTTCGATGGTACTAGGCTCCTTCCTTGTCGACCTCGCTTAGCACAAAGTTGAGTCTTCTCCCGGGTGGGAGTTTATCGTTGGGTTTCGCCCGGTTTGTCTTCGATATTGGCAACCGAACGTAGCCTGTAACACCCCATTTCTCAAAAATCGCAATTTAATAGATAAATCAGAGTAACATTATAAAAACGAAGTATTACGCTTCTATTTCATTCAAGTAATAAATAGGAAAATTTCTATTTATTTAAATCAATCCTGTCAACAATATTCAATGAAATCGCAGCGGAAAAATATAACAATATTTATTCAACGATTGTTCCATCAAAGTTTGGCACTAAGGCCTCAACGTGGTTCATAATAGTAATTAAAATCAACATAATTGTTTTTCAACTTAAAATCATAAACTAATACGTAACAAGGAAAATCCAATAATCAAAGCCCGCCCCGTTACGTATCAGAGCACCTAGACATGTGAGGAGTCCACTCACATCAACAACTAGTCCTGGAAATCTGCACTTGCCCACAAGGCGGCAATTCCAACAGAAGGGGTGAGATCACAATTCAATAATTAAAAGCATAATAAATCATGCAACATATAAATCAACTTAACAACATAATCATCA
>Ga0228710_1010721_pt1 | contig 12135 bp, 9 predicted proteins | sample MedpolnodulmetaG_FD_177995 | JGI IMG/M metagenome (GOLD analysis project Ga0228710, IMG submission 177995) | Root nodule microbial communities from Medicago polymorpha collected in Santa Monica, California, United States - pink nodules | ecosystem: Host-associated > Plants > Roots > Nodule...
TTTTAATATATACATATATATATATATATATATATATATATATATATATATATATATATATATATAGAGACACACTTAATTAGAGTGCTATTTGTGGGGTTAACTAATATATTTTCAGTCCTAACAAGTTTTAAATTGTTTTTTTACAAGAGTTTTTAAATTGAATTTTCATCCCTATATGAATTTAATCATGTCAATTTTAGTTCTTAACTATTTGCTTTTATGGCATTAAATGAGGGTTGTTTCATATAGACCCAGTCCAATGATATATCCTCTTATTCTTAGTAAATTCTATTATTATATTTTTTTACTAAAAATAGTATAGATCCACCTTTAGACTGCAATTGAAAGGTCTATATTAGACACATACAATTAAATGACACAAAAATAATCATTTTTGCAATACTTAATAAAAATAGGTACTAAATAAATAAAATTTATGCAAATATTACAATAATCATTTTAATTTTATTGAGGAAAAAAATATGAACAAAGATAAATAAGCATATTGGAGACTAAGAATTGGAAAATTGCTCTTCTCCAATCAAAAATTACTCACTTTCAACCAAACTTCCCGAAATACCTCCCATGTGATTTAACTCACACATGTGTTAAACCCAGCCTGACTTAAGTTACTTTGGATTATAACCTACATGACTTAAGTCACGTTCTGAACACCCGTGTGAGTTAACTAACGCAAGTCTCCCCGACACGGCGGCTAGGCGTTTTCCATTAATGGACTTGGTCTGATGCCAATCTACTATAATAGCTGGCCATTAATTTTGTATGTATCATCACCGCATGGTGGGAGTCCTGCAAAACTGTCAGTATATGTTTTCTAGGGGTCTAACTGCGATATGTCAGTATCTACTTGGCTCAATCTCCCTTTAATACTCAACAACAGTAGTATTCATAAGAAGTTAACTCACGCCAAGCCATGTCATACAGAAGAAAAAAAGAGAGATTGCATAAAAGGAAGGTTTAACACATGCTTGAGTAACTCATGTGAGTGTTCAGAACGTGACCGAACGTGACTTAAGTCACATACGTTGTATTCCAACGTGACTTAAGTCACATTAAGTTTAACACTTGCGTGAGTTAAGTTACGTGGAGGTATTTTGGAAAATTTGGTTGTGAGTGAGGAATTTTTTATGGGAGAAGAGGAATTTTCTTAAAATTGGGAGAGGAAACAGAGAAAGAAAGTTCAGGTAAGCAGATCTGAAATGGGAAGGCTATACTGAAACCATGGAGGCATAGACTGGGAAATGACAGATAAAAAACTGAGAAGATGAACTAAGGTTCAGAGAAGTAGAAGAAGAGGAAAAGGAAGAAGAAGAGGAAGAAGAGTTTTTATATACATATATAATCGTTCTCCTTAATTAAAAAACTATTTTGTGTTTATATAATTGATTGTTTTAACTAGGGCAAATTGCATTGACCTTCCCTGAGTTTTGTCAAAATGTCACTCACACCCCCTCTATTTTGTAAAGTGACACTATCCTCCCTTATTTTGTTTTGAAAGCTACACATACCTCCCTTAGAGTTTAACGGTGTTAAATCTCTGTGAAAACAAAAACCAAAATCGTAATTGTGAGACTGTTATCCTAATTTTACTCAGCAGTGACTCTTTTCCTGCCTTTGTAGCTCTGGTGCTCCAAGGTTTCTGATGACATAAATAGCACTAGGAGTAGTATGCGATTATTATTGGAAGAACATCCAAACAAATGCTTTCTAATTGCTATAATGGATCATTGATATAGGTGTTTCTTTTGATTTATCGCTCAATTAGATAAATCAATTCAATTTGGTTGATTTTATTTCTCTTAGAAAATAATAGACCAGTAATAATTCTTAAATCGATAGAAGATATTCAATCAACAACACAAATATATTAATTTTTTAGGTTAAACATGTGTTTTGAATTTGGATAAACATTTTTCAATGCCCCAAATAATAATTAGGATAATATCTACATAATTTTAACATTTATGATTTATGGCTTTTAGTAAAACTGGAAGTGATCAGAGAGTAACCCCGCAAAAGCCAAGATACTAATTGCTGATTGAACTTGGTGAAGCAGACCCACAATTCCTTGTTTTGTTTTTATCACCTATCTAACGCCGCTAACATTGAATGGATGTAAAAGAAATTAAGGGAGGTCAATGTCAAGTTGTAAAATAAACGGGGTGTTAGTGACATTTTGGCTAAACTTAGGGGAGGTCAGTGCAATTTACTCTTTTAATTAAAGAACTATTTTGTGGGGTTAACTAATATATTTTCAGTATCTACCAAAAAAAAAACTAATATATTTTCAGTCCTATAAGTTTTTAAATTGATTTTTTTACAATTTCTTTTTTTTTAAACAAGCATTTTATTACAATATTTTTAGATTGAATTTTCGTCCTTATATAAATTTAATCATGTCAATTTCGGTTGTTAAACTATTTGCTTTCCGTCCTCGCGAGCATAGGTTGTTAAACTATATGTAAAGTTTAGGGTTTAAACCTCGGTCACCATTAAAAAAAACTATTTGCTTTAATGGGATTAAATGAGGGTTGTCTGATATAGAAATTTTTTTAATAGCCCGAAGAAGAAACTATTTGTCCTTTTTTTTATATTAGGTCCCTACGTTGTCACCATTGTCAAACTGGTGGATGATGTCTCATAGCACTTGTCCCACCTTTTGTCCCAATGTGTTAGCCACAATAAATGCATTTAGACTTCTTGACGTTACCATGAAACAGTTTGAAGTAGTTCCACTCATAAGACTGATATTTGTGTTACTATCTTTTTTTTTGGATAGGCCAAAAGAAAGGTTATGTATCTAGGCGAGACTGAAGCATCCTAACTAAGTTGGCACTCAACAGAAACTCTCATCCTCTACCACCTTTCCAATACGTAATATTATTAAAAAAAGGAGAAAAATATGTATAAAAGAGGGGGGACTAGGTCGATACCCTCATGGAACCAAAAAAGAAATAACAGAAACAGAATATTAGAAATGGCTACGGAAATCTAACGTTAGGAAGCCCATGTTTGTCTCTGGAAAAATCAACCGACAGTGAAGCTGGCATATTATGAAACCAAGTAGTGGCAGTCATGTCTTGGCCCAAAGCAGCCATAGTGTCTGCATATCAAACAAAATTATGGGAAGCAGCAAACTCCATAGCAAGCATAAGACCCGAAAGCTCTACTTCATAAACATTCCCATGGCCGAGATTGCTAGCAAAACCACCAAAAAAATGCCTCTAAAATCTCTAAAAATCCCACCACATGATGAATTAAAATTAATAACAGATCCATCAGAAGGATTATTTAAACGACTCATATCACGAAAAGCAACTCGGAGATCATTGTTACCAATCCCCCGAATGTTCCAAAAAATAATATTCATTGAGGGTGCGGAAGTGGACCATGAGAACGGGTTTGATAACTTGCCTTAGCCATGTTCATTTTCTTCTTTTGAGACTTGGAAATGTTCGAGGAGAAAGGCGCATCATTGACAGCAGTTTTTTCTAACCAAGTCTGCATAAAATCCATTTCATTCTGTAACGTGGGATCCACCAGTGCATCAGGAGCTGCAGCGATAGAACTAACATCTAAAGTCCGGACAGGGGATAAAATTGGCTCATGATCCGCCCCAAGATCAGAACAGTCCACATCATCTGTAACATTTGTAAGCTGCATACTAAAAGAATGTGTAGACACATCAATATTGTGATTTACCATGGCTGCCTGTGAAGGTGATATATGTGTTGTAGTGTCTTCATGTTGCTCCTTATTTCCTTCCACTGAAATATTAGAATTCATTCCAATGTCTTGTTGCGCATCTGTATTATCCTTCTGTGCATCTACCTCTGCCAAAGGGGATACCGTAATTGCTTACTGAACTGGCTCAACAGTGGCTGCTTGGTGATGTACGGTAGGCTCCACAACAGTAGGTACCGAGACAAAATCATGTTGGGGTCGTGCAAAAGCGGTTGTGGAACCTATTCCAGACGGATTGTCTTTAAAAGGAACCCAATTTTGCTTCACTGCTGGAACTGGTTTCTTGCCCTTAACAATTGTGTCTTTGTGTGCATTAGTTTCCTTACGGGGATACAACCATCGACAAGCAGAAACATCGTGTCTGATGGTTTGGCAATGTGTACAGAAGTCCGGGAGCCACTCATAGGAAACCTCGACGTTAAAAGCGAAACCTTCCCTCTCAACCGTGATTTCATGAAATAGCTTGCGTGAAAAATCCATATCAACTAATATGCAAGCATAATGACCGTAAAGGGCATTTGTTATGCGCCCCGTGCATGCAAAAATGCGGGGTGCAACTATCTTTTCCTGCTTTCGTGTTGGATAAAGCCCGCACTTTTAGCCCAAACCCAGGTAGAAACTCTCACTAAAAATACTATCTTTCCTCATTAAGAAATTCTCGTTCAGAACTGTGGCAGTTCAAGAGGAAGGCTACTTTAGAGCTTCGGGAGAGTTTCTATCTTCTCCTTGATTTTCTAGGGTATGTTTTTATTTTTAGTTACCATGTGTAACTAAATCTTTTTAGGTTAGAGTTCTAAGATGAACATATGTTTGTTTTTGTTGGATATTTTCTTAATTTAATATGTCGTTTATTTTATTTATTCTTTTGTTCGCTAATAAGTTCCTTATTTAGTTATTTATTTCAAAGGCACGTAACACTAGATTAGGTACTTCGGTTGTGACAGGGTCTAATATTGCTACTACTATCTTGTTTGTTATATCTTGATATTTATAACATTATACTAGTAACTATCTATTTAGAAAATAAGTGATTATTAACTAGCCAAAGATACTGAAAAGATTGTTGACCCTAGACATAGGTACTTAGTAGGTGAAACTATTAAGACTGGGTGGTGCCCTACCGAACCTAGGAATTAACTGGTTAGTAATTAGTGAAACAAGCATCTCCGGGGAATAAGGCTTTATCGAACCATTCTCTTGAAACTCTTAGTAAGGTAGACGTAGATTAGGGTATTATCCGTTTGTAGAACTACTAGGAGCGTAGAGAGGGTGTGCTATGAGGGTCCTAAGATTCATAGATGGACTGAACTAAGGGAACCTTGGCCTTCATTGCCTTGGGAAACATTGGAATGTCAATTTAAGTTTATGTTTCAATTACCTTTAAATTAACAAGACCACGCATGTAAGGATCACCGTGCGATCAGCAGGTGCAGTTAGACATTGGAGGGATAGACGTAGATCAACTGTTATAGTATAGACCCCGCATGTAAGGATCACCGTGTGATCAGCAGGTGTAGCTTGAAAACCAACTAGGTTAGAACGACCCAACGTCCTTATCACTTATATAGTCTACCTAAGAAAAATAAACGCGGCATATATGTTATTCAATATCCAACAATGTAAACAGGGGGATTCGAAGAATCCTAACCGATACTTACTTTTCTGCAACCAAAAACAAGTAAATTTGCTCTGTTGTAAACAAATAAAAATTGCAAGACTTTCTAACCCTTACTTTTATATCGTCAAACTTACAAAAATAAGTAACTTGAATTGTTTGGACGAAACGACAATCTTTGTGGATACGATACTCTACTTATCACTTTATTACATGCTAAACGATTTGGTACACTTGTCTAACCCACACATCACACACCCATGCCAACCTTAAACTTTCACAACTCACAAGAATAAGCCTGCCAATATAGAAGTAGACAACTATATGTGCATGAATGTTAATCTAAGGCACCAGAGTATATGTTCCATTTTTGGGGAATCCAAACTAATACACACTGCATTTTCATATTTAATAAACTTGAACCATGATAAATAACATGGAAAAGAAAACCATGGTAATGTTGTTTATATAGGTCAGTAACTAGACATCCACTTGATGAACCCACGACCAACAAAAATTGGTACATACTGATAAGATGATTTCATGAGTAAAACTCCACACATACGGTACAGAGAAGTAGAATTTCATCAAATAGAAGCACTTTTTTTAGTGTTCATATCATTAACATATCAATCTTATGAACTAGAGGCAAAAACACAAACTAATTAACAAACCCAAAAAGAAACCAAAATCAAACATAGAAAGAAACCAATTCGTACTTTCAGAGAAAAGGGTTTGCGACTTCAGAAGATGATGTGACTTCAGATTCAAAAGATAAGAGAAAAGGGTTTGCAGGGTTGTTAAATTTAGGGTTCAAGAATCATGTTATCAATTTGGTAATTTTCACTTTGAATTTTCAGGTTTAGTTCTCAAACTGAATAACGCATGTTATCAAAATTCCAAAAAACATGTTAATTGTTTGGTTCAGTTCACAATTGTATAATTGCATTTATTAACAGTTCGGTTAGTGAATTGTTGTCAAAATAACTGTGCAGTTCGAGAATCAGTGAAATGGTTCAGTTAATTTTTGTCCGGTGCAATTTAGTATTGTATTATATCACTCTCTATTCCTTTCTCTATTGAAACATAGATCGGAAATATGGTGGATACAATTAGGGCTTATTTGTCCAAAGGGGGCAATAACCTAGGGATCAGAGAGGAAGGTAAGTCATACGTATACTATAACCTAGGGATCATAGAGGAAAATCCAGGAGTTAGTATGCCTAAGGTTTATTGGATACAATTAGGGCTTATTTGTCCAAAGGGGTCAATAAGGATTACAACGACCAAAATAATTGAAAATCGTATAAGAAATTGCACTAATGAATTGAAAAAAAAATAAATAGAGGTTCATCTTCGAAACCAAATCAAAGAATGTTTAGTTGCTAATGTCAACATAAAACATAAACAAGATAACAATACAAAACATCCTCAAGAGAAAAGTTGGCAAAAGCCTAGCTTCTCATTTATGATATACTTCACATTGCACCGCCAAATTTTTTAATGCCTAAAAGTGTTTGCAAGGGTCTCTTTTGTAGGCAAGTTTAGAACTGGGTTTCTGTGCTTTTTCCACTAGATTCAACTTAAAAAAACAAGTCAGAAGGAAAAATTATCCAGAACCATACGCCTAGGGCGCATGCTAAAGCACATGGGGTAGAGAATCTTGCCTTGATGTAGCTGACATGCGCCTGGGGCACATGAGGTGTATCCTGGTGTGCATAGGGTAGGAAAAAGTGTGGAAGATGTTGTTTTCTTTGTTCTTTGAGTGATCTTCTTCCATGATTTCATCTTGGGACTTCAGACATTACTTTCCCACATTTTATTTTCTTCAAAAAACCTTATTGAACCCGTGTGCTCTTACTCTCTTGCCTCCATAACTCCATGTGATGTCTTGATTTGTCGATTTACATATTTTTTCACTAAAATGACTCGAAACACCCGCAAAGTTTCCCGTTTTAGGAAGAAATAGAATTTCATAGACTCAAATTAAAACAAAATAAAATATCCCTTAAAACATAGGCAACCCCTATGATACATTTCTAAAATGACATCAGACTCTACTAAAATGACAAAAAAAACATAGCTAAAATAACGTCAAATATGTTGTCATCAGTACCTCTTTATGAGATGGAGTCAACATCGTCGTTTCTGGAAATTCTACCTAACGTGTTTGCTGCTTGATATGCAGTTTCATTTTGTAATCTACTTTCTTAAGACATTCTTGAATACCCTTGCACTCTATCAGACAATATTCTCCTTCATCTTCTTTCATGCACTCATTCACCTCAAAACATAACCTCTGCTAGCGAGTGTTTAACTCATCCCATTGAATAGACCTGTAATTACAAACTTAATAGCAATAATATAAGCACAAGGAAACATATATGATGTTGTGATCACACAATTACACATATTACGATCCGTGTCAAATTCCTTTGATTGAGATGCTTCATCATAAATAAAGTTCAAGCCAACTCTATGAACCTTATACTCCAAATTATAGTACAAAAAATTGCATCGGTATCTATGTTTCAAAACAATATAACTTCTCCCAAAAGATGTTTGTATGTCACTGAACTGCAACACTAACATACTATGCATTGCCTCCCAACCTCTAGCAAAATATCCTTTACTATTCATCAGATATTTCTTTATGTTTTGATGAGAAGATTCAACTTTGTTTGTGGTTGTGTTACCAAGATGCAAGATGTAGTCTGCCCATGTTCTCTTAATTTTTTCCATCAAAAGATTTAATATGATAATTTCAAGGCAAAATCTATGGTACACCCAATATATTTGAGTGTACCGGTACACTCATTATTTAAATTAACAGTTAAATGAGTTGTTTTTTGAAGAAAAATATTATTTTTTATCATTTATAATTATAATAACTAAATCTTATTCATCAAAAGTGTCAACGAAATAAAATAAATTTTTTTTTGAATTTTTATCACTCATAATTGAGAATATTGATTATTTTTTACTAAAAAATTACTATGATTCTTATAAACAATGAAATGATGTTTTTTCTTATGAAATGATGTTCTATAAAATATAAATATTGACAAATAGCTATTTATTACATAAAAAATGATCATTATTTATAAAATTAGGAAGGAAGAGTACCGGTACACCTCACTTTGTGAGTGTACCGTAGAAGTTCCCTAATTTCAATATAGTTAAGGAACTTTCAACTTCCTACCCACTTCTTAGAATAACATTATGATGACTCCGTGTCATATCATATTTTTAGAGTTTTTTTTAATTAAGTTTTTAGTTTATTATTATTAGTTTAATTTCTAATTTAGAGTATTTTTGAATAAATTATTGTTTTTGATTTATTGAGTAAAATAAGATATTATTATTATTATTATTAGTTACATGTGAAACGAAAAAATTAAACTTGTCTACATGAATTGGCCACGTGAAGAAACTCTTGGAGGGTGTTTAAACAAGTAGATACAAGTGGCCTTTGTTTATTGGTCAATGATAGTAATATTGTGGTGTCGACGCGAAATGAAAAAGAAAAAAAAGGAGACAACTAGGTCACCAGCAGTTAAGCTACTATTAGTATAAACTGCATAGAACAGAAAACATAAAGTTTTTGTTTTTCTTTCTAATTTATGTGTGAACTATAAAAGGCTTTTTAGAAAAAGGGCAGTTATAGAATCATTTTTTGAAAATCTCTTAAAGAATCATTTAAACCCGACTACTTTTTTGTATATTTAGTTTAAGCAATCACTTCATTTCAAAGTAGATTTGAACAATTTAAAATTTATCAAAATATTATTGGTTTTCTATTTAGTATTGAGAAATTAAAGTCATTATAAATGAAAAAATTTAAAAGAATCTTGTCTTAACCTTCAACATTTGTTAAAATACAATGACACCTATGATATTGATGGACTAGACATATCATGAGAACTGAACTTTTTTAGAGAAAGCATACAAGTTGAAAATGATACTCTAATTGATATACTTAAGTATATTATTGTATTTTCGTTTCAACATGCTTTTATTGTTTATAGAATAACGTTAACAATTTCCGTAAACTTCAAAAAGAAGTTTTTCCAACTAAAATTAATAAAATCTTATCTTAGAATTTTTTGCGATAAGCAAGTGATAGGGAGGGCATCAAGGAGAATAAGTAACATCACAAGTTGGTTCCTAACTGAAACTCTCATCCAGGGGGATCAAAACCCTTGAAAAAATTGTCAAAACAAAAAAGACTAGGAACGGCAGACTAGGGAAAATCATAATTAGGCAATCTACTACAATCTCGGTAGAAGTACTCCAACCAAAACTGAGGAATAATGTTGAACCAAATGGTGCCAGCAATAGTATGACCATGATTTGCTAATTTATCCGCACAATAATTTCCTTCGCGGAAAATATAAGAGCAAATCAAATTGAGACCCAGATGAAAAATATTATGGCAACAGTTCCTCAAATAATACGGAATAACCTTGGGGTATGACTTTTTTTTGGAAGAATTTGGTTTTTTATTTTAAAATGGTTGAGGATTTCAAGTGTTCTTCCTAGACATGGCAACAAACCCCGCCCTCGCCAGACCCGGCCGCCCCCGCCCTGAATTTAACGGGGAAAAGCCGATTTAACCGGGTGCGGGTGTGGGGGAAATTTGGAGTTTTAGTACGGGGGCGGGGCCGGGTGCGGGGGTTGCTTACACCCACCCCGCACCCACCTCCGCCCTGCACCCGCACCCGCTTTTTAAAATTTTCTTTATTAAATTTTATAATCTTATTTCTATAAGCACCACCTATTTTAATATATTATTACTCTTTAGAAACATATTTATTATAATTATTTTGTTCTTTTGAAAAAAGTTTATTAGATAATTAATTATTAATATAATTATTGTGTTTTTGTTGCTATGAAAAAATATGCATTTTTTAAATATTTTATAAAAAATAAAGTTTTCGCGGGTGGGGGTCGTGGCGTGGGGGCGGGGTTGGGTGTTCAATTTTTACCCCTGATATGGTTTGGGGACGGGGGTGGGTGCATGGAAGCGGGGCGGGGACGAGGATACTCAAACCCGTCCCCAATCCGCCCCGTTGCCGTGTCTAGTTCTTCCACTTGATATTGGTATGCATGCCTCACAATTTATCGGTTCTATTTTATTGAGAACGGAAGTTAGATAGTTACCAAGTGGTTTGGTTGTATTGCATTTGGATCATTTCGAAAGACAAAAACTCTTGTGTTTTAATCAACAAAAAGAACTATTATGAAGTAGTAATAATACTTAAATGCTTTTTATTTTTTTTAAAGTTTTTGGTGGTGGCCGGTGTTCGAACCTCAAACTTTACATATATTATTCATTGTCTCTACCAACTGATTTAAGCTTATGAAGACTTCTATTATATCCTTTACGCAAGTCAATAGGTTTAGAACTAAATAATCCCGACAAAAAAGGGAATATGATATATATAAATATTCTTTAAATACAAAAGAAAGGATACATAAGTAAATAATTAGGTACTCTCAAAAAAAAAAAATAGTTAGGTAGAAGTCCACAATGAAATTAAATAAGGTATCATAGATGGTAATGACGACTTCTCTTACAAAAGAGGTTACGTACAATTATCCCTTTTGAAACGTATCAAATTACTCTACGTATTACTTAAAAGACTGCATTAATTTTTCTATTACTTTTTTTAAAACTTTTTCAATAAACCATTTGACCTTTTTTTCTCATATGTTGGCCTCTATTGGAATTGATCATATTTTACTACAACATCCATGGCCTTCAACAACAAAATTCAACCTACGATATGATATAATTATAATTAGTGCATCTATATTATATATAAGGAAAACTACTTTTTGAGTTGAATTTTTCTTTCCAAAAATACCTTTAATTTTCAATATAAACATAATATATAACAAATAGATAAGAATAAATTTAAATATTAAAACAAATGTAACAAACACGATATGAATATATTTTTTATTTTGAACAAATCAAAATGAAATATATTGCTCAAAAGGTAAGGGGGTGTATTGGATTAGGATTTTAAATGACAATTTTTGTTTAAAAAAGTTTTAAGGATTTTAAAAGACTTTGCAGGATTTTAATGACTTTGATGATTTTAAAAGACAATCAAGATTTACAGTTTGGATTTAAATCATAAGATTTTAAAGGATTTGAAATGATTTTGTGGATTTCAAAAGATTTCAACAAATTTTATGAATTTTAAAGACTCATTGAAAAAAATGATCATAACACACTCTCTTTTATTTTATTCTCAATAATAACTATTTTATTTATTTTACTTTATTTTTTGATGAAAGATAGAGAGGAGACAGAGGGGGGAAGAGAGAGTAAGAGAGAGGGGGGGAGAGAGAGAGAGAGAGAGAGAGGAGGGAAGAGAGAGGAAGAGAGAGAAGGGAGGAGAGAGATAGTAAAATCTTTATGGGAAAAACAATCCTAAGAAATCTCATGTTTTCATGAAAGACTTTTTCATGATAAAATTGCACTAGAAAATCTCACAAAATCCAATTTATTAAACAATCCTTGGAAATTTGAATGATTTTGAATACCACAAGACTTTTTTTTAAGTGATGAAGAGTCTCGATTGAATACCACAAGACTTTTTTTAAATGACAAAGAATCTTGATTGAATACCACAAGACTTATTTTAAGTTGCAAAGATTCTTGATTGAATACCACAAGACTTTTTCAAAATAAAAAAGTATTTTAAAATCTCTTAGAATCTTAATCCAATACACCCCCC